>Ga0206968_10003_pt1 | contig 87170 bp, 73 predicted proteins | sample Alteio_BWOrgHeat_22_FD_153254 | JGI IMG/M metagenome (GOLD analysis project Ga0206968, IMG submission 153254) | Enriched cells from forest soil in Barre Woods Harvard Forest LTER site, Petersham, Massachusetts, United States -... | ecosystem: Environmental > Terrestrial > Soil > Temperate forest >... | reverse complement strand
TGCAATCTAACAAAATGTATCTTGCAGAATTATCGTTTAAAGGAGCTCAGTATCATTATATAAAAGCAGGTAAAAATACAAGTAACAATTATGCACAAACATTGAGTGATTTGGCGTTGCTTTATCAAAATAGGGGACTTTACGCAAAAGCGATTCCATTATGTGATTCGTCAATTAGCATCAGAAAAAATTTAGATAATAAAGTGATGCTTGCCGTATCATACAATAACAAAGGTGTTGTATTAAAAGATATGGGTAATTATACTGAGGCAGAAGAACAAATTAAAAAAGCATTTCAAATTTTAGTTGAACAAAAAGATGATCTTGGGAAAGCTTTAACATACAATAACCTCGCGATGGTTTATGTTGGTATGAATAAATTAAAAGATGCCGAACTGCAAATGGATAGTGCAATATCTTGTGCTGCACGAGTTATGGAAGAAACAACATCTAATTATATTAAACTCGATATTAATTTAGCTTATGTATTTCGTCTCCAAAAAAAATATGAAGCTGCAGAAAGTATTTATAAAAAGGCCATCATCATTAAAGAAAAAAAATTAGGATCGCATCCTGATCTCGCACATTTAAAAAGCGGTTTAGCAGAACTCTATATTGAGATGGGAAATTATACAGAAGTTGAAAAACTACTTAAAAGCGCTTATGATATTGATAAACGTAAGTTAGGAGAAAAAAATCCGGCGACAGTTAACGTCCTTCAACAACAAGCAAATTATTACAGAATTATTAATGAAAATGCAAAAAGTTTAGAGCTCATTAAAAAAGTAATTGATTACAAAAAGGAGATTTATGGCGAATCACATCCATCTTATCTTGAAGCTTTAGAACAAATGGCCATTATCGAATGGAATTTAAATGATATTAAGAATGCAAAAATAGCTTACCAAACAGTATTGGATAATACGAGAAATTATATAACTAAGTATTTTAATACATTAAATGATAATGAGAAAAATTTGTATTGGGAAAAAACAAGCGCGAGTTTGCAACGTTATTATGGATTCGTATTAGCAAATTACAAAAACGATTCTGACTTAGTAAAACACATGCTGAACACAGTTATTCTTACTAAAGGATTTTTACTGAATGGGTCTTCTAAACTTCGCAATACGATTTTACAAAGTGATGATGCAGAATTAAAATCCATTTATACGAAATGGCTTGATACAAAAGAAAACATTAATAGCGCTTATCAATTAAGTAAGGAAGAATTAAAAGAGCAAAAAATAAATTTAGATAGTTTACAAAAAAAGGAAGATGAGTACGAACGTCAGTTATCTCAAAAGAGTTCACTTTTTAATGATGCATCAAAAGGAGTAACTTCCTATGATACAATACAAAAATTATTAAAACAAAATCAAGCCGCTATAGAAATTGTTGAGGTAAATGAATTCAAGAATGAATTTACCGGCAATTCAAATTACACAGCAATTGTTTTAAAAAAGAATTCGGTATCAATTAGCGAAATTGGTAGATCTGATAGTATCGATAATAAGATCACTCAATTCAGAAAAAATATTATTGATCAAAAACCTGAGATCGATGTTTATTCAACTACCTGGAAAAAATTAGACTTAAACTTAACAAACTTAGATCGTATTTATTTGTCTCTCGATGGTGCATATCATCAATTAAGTATAAACGCAATAAAAGATAATTCCGGAAAATATATGCTCGACAAATACGGAATTCAATTTGTAGGAAATATAAAAGATGTTGTCTCTTTAAAAAAATCAGAAAGTCAAAATACAAAACCGAAAACTGCTTTTTTAATTGGTAATCCATTTTATGGAAAAAACGATTTGATTCCTCAATTGCCGGGTACAGAACAAGAAGTGAAAAACGTAAGCGCAACTTTGCGCACTTTAGGTTTGAACACAATAGTACTATACGGAAAGGATGCAACCGAAACAAAAGTGAAAGCAATTAAATCGCCTAATATTTTACACATTGCAACGCATGGTTATTTTTTAGCTGATGTATCACAGATGGAAACCAACAAAGTTTTAGGGATTGATATTGCAGTTGCAAAAGAAAACCCTTTATTACGTAGTGGTTTATTATTGGCAAATTGTGACAATGTTTTTGATGAAAATTATAGAGCATCAGGTCCCGATAATGGCGTATTAACTGCATATGAAGCAATGACTTTAAATTTAGATAAAACAGATCTTGTTGTATTGAGTGCTTGTGAAACCGGATTAGGTAGCGTAAAACAAGGCGAAGGTGTTTATGGTTTGCAGCGTGCATTTTTAATTGCTGGTGCAAAATCAATCATCATGAGTTTGTGGAGTGTGAGCGATGAAGCGACCATGGAGCTAATGACAAACTTTTATAGCAATTATGCTAAGACAGGAAACAAACAGCAATCGTTTGTTGACGCACAAAAAAAATTAAAAATAAAATACAAAGACCCTTTTTATTGGAGTGCATTTGTGATGTTAAACATTTAAGAATACGAGATTGAATAAAGTAAAAACAACATTTTATTGTCAGAATTGTGGAGCCCAGTCATCTAAGTGGGTTGGTAAATGTACAAGTTGCGGAGAGTGGAATACATTTGTTGAAGAAATTATTCAGAAAGACACAAAAAATTCAAGACTACAAGTTTTCTCTTCTGCTAAAAATCCGAAAGGTCAATCGAATAAACCAATTTTATTGCAAGATGTTGGCACTTTAGATTATCCGCGCATCGCCGTTCCGGGCAAAGAACTCACTCGTGTACTCGGTGGTGGAATTGTTCCCGGCAGTTTAGTTTTATTTGGTGGTGAACCCGGTATTGGTAAATCAACTTTAATGTTGCAATTGGCTTTGCGTTTAAAAAATTTAAAAGTATTATATGTTAGTGGTGAAGAAAGTGAGCAGCAAATAAAAATGCGTGCAGATAGATTAGGTATCACAACTAATACTTGTTTTATTTTACAAGAAACAAATACACAAAATATTTTTCAGCATATCGCAGAGATAGAACCGCAACTAGTAATTATTGATTCTATCCAAACTATTCATACCACATTTATAGAAAGTAGTCCGGGTAGTGTTAGTCAAGTGAGAGAATGTGCTGCGGAATTTTTACGTTTTGCGAAAGAAACAAACACGCCGGTTTTTATGATTGGACATATTACGAAAGAGGGTAGTTTGGCAGGACCAAAAGTGCTAGAACATATGGTGGATACAGTTTTGCAGTTTGAAGGAGATAGAAATCACATTTACCGTTTATTACGCGCAACAAAAAATCGATTTGGTAGCACTAATGAAATGGGCATTTACGAAATGCAAGGAGAAGGATTGAGAGAAGTAACAAACCCATCAGAAATATTAATTACAAATAGAGATACGCCAACAAGTGGAGTTGCCATTGCAAGTACTCTAGAGGGTAACCGACCAATGTTGATTGAAACACAAGCTTTAGTGAGCAGTGCGGCATACGGCACACCACAACGTAGTAGCACCGGTTTTGATCTGAGACGACTTTCAATGTTGTTAGCGGTTTTGGAAAAAAGATGCGGCTTTAAATTGGGTATAAAAGATGTCTTTATAAATATCGCAGGTGGAATTAGAGTAGAGGATCCCGGAATTGATTTGGCTTTGGTGTGTGCGGTATTAAGCAGTAATGAAGATCTGCCAATTCCGCAATCAATTTGTTTTAGTGGTGAAGTTGGTTTAACTGGTGAAATCAGACCTGTTAATAAAATTGAACAACGCATCAGTGAAGCGGAGAAGTTAGGATTTGAGAAAATTGTAATTAGTTCACATAACTTAAAGGGGATAAATAAAAAATCCTTCAAAATAGAAATTGTAAGTGCCACTAAAGTTGAAGAAGTGTTTCAATTAATTTTTGGATAATTTCTCAATTACATTTGTATTACTCTTTCACTATTCTTAAACATTGGTTTAAAATGGAAGTGAACTTAATTTCTCTGCTTCTGAAATCGAACATATCGCTTTTTGTTACGAATACCTGAGTTTTTTTATTCACTAAATCTATAACAAAAATTCTGGCAATCCATCTGTCGTTATTCATTGAACGTGATCTGGTTTCATAAGAATTAACACCAAAACCTGTAAGTTCCAAAAAAACTAGTTTTCTATATTTGAAATTATCAATTTCAGAACTAAATTCAGGAAAAATGGATAAAAAATTGACTTTAGTTGAGCTTTGTGAAAACATTTTCTTTAAACCAAGAGCTTCCATAAAATTATCCATGTTTTTGATCCTGTTCGATTCACGAAAATTAAATTTGTTTTTTGTGTCAATCACATCGCTTGAATAAGTTGAAGCTGCATCAATATAGCTATCATATATTTCGTCGCGCAATTGCGCATCATTTACCATAGCAGATCTTTTTGTTAGGAGATTAATATCGAGAAGAATAACGGGCGCTTTTTTATAATTGCCTATATTATCCTTTAAAGTTTTATAAGTGGAAATAGTTCGCAAATTATCATTTTCAAGTTCACTTCTGTTTGAGTCGGGTTCACAATTAACTATCAGAGAATCACCGAATAGCATTCGCTGTAAATTAAAAACACAAGAGGAGTCTTTTATTTTAGAAGAAAAATAATAAAAGGCATCTTCATTAAATAGAAATTCAAGTGTATCATTTGTTATAAGTTCTTTAGCTTTTATTTTGTTTAAATCTGATTGTGATAAAGAATAAATACTATTTTTATAATTTGCAAAAATCGATTTCGAGAAATTTTTGTCTGATAGTTTTTTGGAATATTTACCTTTGAGAAATACTGGTTTTTGAGCTAAATCATTTGGCGTTGGCATAAGATATTTGTAATTGCTTGTAATAAAAAATTCTGTTGCATAGTTATCTTCAATTAAGAATTGCCTTCTTAAACATTCTGTAATAAAGAAAAGGTAGAACTCATCATTGGGTTCATACAAATATTGCAAGTAAGCCATTTCCAAACATTCCTCATATTGTAGTTTTTCAAAGAGTAAGTAAATTGTTTCATCTACTGCTCGTTTTTTTATTGAAGAAAAAGAAACAGAATCAACTAAAAATTTTTTACCAACTACAGAATTGTTTTTGAAAGCTAATAATGCATTATTTATTCGTTCTTCGTTTGTGGGATGAGTTGAAAAATAAATGAGAGGACTTCTATATTTGTAGAGGTTTTTGTGTTTACTTGAGATCTTTTGAAAATGCGTAAATGTTTCTACTATTGATTCAGGTGAATAACCATTTTTTGTAAAAAAATTAAACGAAAAAGTATCTGCTTGTCTTTCTTGATCTTTTCTATAATTGCTTTGATCCTGTGCTATAAGCAGACCCCCTAATAAAGATTGACTCCGAATAAAACTCTTTAGAACTTTATTTTTGGTTGTTTTTTTAAAATCTTTGTAAATGTGATTTGAATAATAATGTCCAAATTCATGACAAAGTGTTGAGGCCAATTCAGCTTCATTATTAATTAATGCAAGAAAGCCCACTGTTACAGTAATGTTTCCATCTTCTGCACAATAAGCATTAGGCTGAGGGTCTCTAACGACATAAATTTTTATTTCGTTTGTATTAAATTCGCTTGGTATACTTTTTTTACGTAGTTACCTGCCTCTGGCCAATTTGAATAAATTTGATTTGAAGAAAAGAAATACTCTTTATAAAGTATATCTTGTTTGATATAATCTTCAAGGTCGTCGGATTTTGATTCTTTCGCAAATTTTTCATGCAATTTATTAGCATATGCTACTTTATCAAAATTTGTTTCTGGATAAGCGGTTGGGGTTAATGCGACTTGATGAGAACTAAATTTTTGAGAAAAAGCAGAAAGCGAACCCAATAACAAAATATAAAACGCAATTCTTAATTTCATAAATATTAACATAATAAATGTAAATATAAATTGAGATCGAGCAAAACTAAATATCGTAAAACGAATGGTAAGTTCCATTGAAAACGAAACGATATAGCAGTATAAGTCAACATAATTCTTAACACACATGGGTGAATGAATTCAAATGGATAAGTCTTGCATTATCAGAAATAAATGATTAATTTAAGGCTGCGAAACAATTGGCATCCATATTCATTAGTTTAACCATTTTAATAAGCTTGGTTTTTTATCGGCAATTTTTATTTGCTTATACTGAAAGTCTATTTCCATTAACCAAACCAAGCGAATCGCCCAAGGCAAGTGAGAAAGTTAAAAAGTTAGATAACGAACATGTTTTATGTTCAAACGTTATTGGTATTTGTCATCCGCAGAATAAATTTAATAATAATTATGTTTTTGATAAACAGATTTATGACCTCAGATGCGACACATTGCCGCAAGTAAAATTTTGGCGAACGGTAATGAATTTGCATCAAGACAGTTCAATTATTAATGTTGCAACATATAGAAACGAGATTAAACGAATCCATAATAATTATTGGATAAACATTTCCGATGAAGCCAAATCATCTTTCAAAGATAGTATCAGAACATTATTTAATTTAGATTCTACACATCGCATTTTAGTAACTTCAGGTAAAAAGTTTTTTTATGACTTTGATAATGTTTCCAGTCAATTTGAAAAAGGAATAAATTGCTTTATTGAAAATGATGTTGATCCTTGGTATGCGCAATCTATTTTATTAATTGAAAGTCCGAACAAATTGCAAAAATCAAATGTAGGTGCTTACGGCCCTTTTCAATTAATGAAAGATGTAGCACGGTTGTTTGGTTTAACAGTAAATAGACATTTGGATGAACGTTCAAACTTCGAACGTTCGGCTTATGCTGCAAGTAGTTTGATTAAAAAAGTATGTATTCCAAAAACAAGACAAATGTTAGATTCTCTTGGTATTACCAATTATAATGAGTCAGATCTTTGGTTTAGGTTATTGGTAATGCATAGTTACCATGCGGGTTCTGGCAATGTAAAACAAGCTCTTAAAACTTTTGCGCCAACTGTTGGTGACATGACTTTAATTTATAATTTGTGGAACGCAGAGACCCGGCATTTTAAATCGGCCTCTCAAAATTATTCCCAATTAATACTTGCGGCTCATTTAGAAATGAATGAAAGAGTAAAAAGTCAAATAGATTACTTTTCAACTCCCAAGCCTCTGGTTAACGCACAGTCATCGCGTTAATAAATCAAAAAAAAGAAACTCTAGCTTAAATAAATTCTTTAACACTGTTAGGATTTAAGGTAGTGAATCAAATGTAAAAGTTCGCTTGAATAGAGCTAAAACTATGCTCAGAAAAGAGATTGAAAAATCGTATACAGTTGAAGATATATTTGAATTTAATCTTGTTTATTGTGACAGAATGGTTAATAATGTCATGAATAGAATTAAAAAATGAAAGACAACGTTCACTCATTCAACTCCTAATACCATTGTGAAAACAAATGCTATTTTTTGTTATATAAATCATTGATTTATAGAGAATTTACAGCTATCAATTAAATGGATTTTAGTAATTTGAAATGCTTCGCTTACTAAATGTTATCAAGTTTTTGTGATTTCGGGCTGATTTTATATAAATTAGCAGATTATTGATAAGCCTAAAATGCATAACAAGAATAAGCATATAAACATGTTTTTGAATATTTTGTTCATTATAGGGTTTACCTTTATGTTTAATTCTTTGAGCGCTGGTAACGATCCTCAAAAAAAGGATATTTCTTCAGGTGATACTTTGAAAACCCCGTCTTTATTGGGCTTACAGTTAGATAAAGATGAAGCTATCAAATGCACCAGGGCAGAGTTATTATCGAAAGAGTTTATTACGATTGGAACCAAAAATTACCCTGAATTATTAAGAATAACCTTCCAAGACTTAGAAAGGGGAAGTAGAGAGATTATTTTCCAAAAGAAAATTGCTGAAAATGATGAGGTGAAATTTACGATGCCATTAAGTCTCATCAAAGAAACCGCAATGGCTGTGCTTATTGTAATGAAGGGGGATGGCATGTTTTTCAAGAAAATAGACATAATAGATTAGTCTGTTTCCCGTTGTTTAATCATTATATTTGTTAAATTTATTTTTTAAAAGCCTTTTGGGCATATATTGTTACTAACTTGGTGTCGTGAAATATAAAACGTCAAAATATCTTCCTAAATTTTTTTTAATAAGTTTTTTTATTTCTTTTAGCTTCAACATTTGTCTTTCTGCCAATTTTTTTTCAAATCAAATTTCAACACATACCAAAGATCACTTACATTTTAATGAAAAAGTATTTAAATCGAGTATAGACGAGATTTTGATTGAGGAAAATGAAAATGAGTTAGAGTTCGATCTTGCTCTTTCTTCAATGACTTTTTTTCTCGAATTTTATAATTACACTTTTCCTACAATTACTTATACAAATATCCAAAGTCTTGTGGTTAAAACCACAAATCCTCTTTATTTGGCTATTTGTAATTTCCGCGTTTGATTTAGTACAATTTCTTCTTTTCCCCTCGCAAAATTAATTTTCCGGTTTAATAAAAATAATTAAAACAATTGAGTATTTGTTTTGCATTATTAATAATAAATCATCTTGAATCAATTAAATGATAAAATAAATTACCTGCGATGTTTTAAAGAAGTTAAATCATATTATAAATCAAATGCAAAAAGTTTAATAATGGCAAAAAGCCTAAAGATCCTTGCAGGGTCTCAGTCGATTGTTGAAGTTTATCTAACTAATATCAATCTTTTGACTGAGACTTTTGCAAGACCATATGATGTGTAAAATTTTATTTAAAAAAACGCATATGAAAAAAATGATTTTGTGCTCAATCATTGTATTAGTCTGCATATAAAGACATATCATGAAAGTGCGTTTAAATCATCTTAAAGAATTTAATATCTTTGGTAAATGAAATTAAGAAGTAATATAAAGTGTTTGTTTAGTATTTTACTAATTGGGTTCATATTGCCTTTAAATTCACAAATTATTAGGAAGTCTATTGGCAATTATAGCAGTGAGTTAGAAAAAAAGGAATTGAAGGGAAAAAGTATTGGAACAAAGATAGTTTTTTATCAAAACTCAGGTTTATTAGTAGTAGAAGATAACTTAGCTTTGATTGGATATGATGACATCAAGGGTGATACAGTTAGTTTAAATAAAGATAAACGTATACCATTTAAGTTTCAAACAACTATTCAAGGAAACCTCAATCAGATATTTAAGGATAATAAATATGCCAATTTGATAAGAGCAGAAGGAACTGTGACAATTAATAATATAAGTAAAGAGTGTGTTGCATATTATGCCCCAATTATTTTAGCTTCCAGTTCAAGCGACATACTCATGGATTTTGAAATTAAGTTTGACCTTTCTGATTTTAATGCGGACGATTTAATTCTGCCGCTGAAGGGATTAATTGAATTAGATATTGAAGATGGTTATGTTTGTAAAATTGATTAGAGATAAACAAATGATAAGTACTAAAATGAAAATAGTTGTTTTTGTTGTTTTGATTTTTGGATTTTTATCTGGAAACGCAAAAGATTCTTTGAGCTTAACAATTAAAAGAGCGGATAGTATTTTTATTAAAAACAATTTGATGTTGTTAGCTGCTCAGTTTAATATTCAGGCAAGCAAGGCATTAAAGATCCAGGCAAAATTATATCCTAATCCAAATATTTATGTTGAACAAAGTTTAATTAATAAATATACAAGAGCCAATTACGATAAAGACAGTACCAAAACAGGAAATACAGAAACGATAGTTCAGATTCAGCAGCTGATATTATTGGCAGGAAAAAGAAATAAACAGATCAGAATTGCGGATATCAATGCAAAATTAACTGAAACCGAATTCGAAAATATTTTGAGAACATTGCGCCTACAATTACATACCGATCTTGCCGAATTATTCTATAATCTTTCTGCTTTAAAATTATTAAAAGAAGAGCAGGAAAGTATAGCAATTCTATCGAGCAGTTTAGAGAGTAATACTTTGAATGGCTTTATTTCAACTAATGAGATCGTAAGAATAAAATCACTTTTATTGGAAGTAAGTAAAGATGTTAACGAGTATAGAAACAGAAATTTTTATTTGCAGGCAGAACTCAATACGTTGCTTAACATAAGTGCCGAAACAAGTATAAAGCCTTTATTAAGTGAGGCTATTGAACTTAGAAATATGAATTTGGTAACTGTTATTGACAGTGCAAAAGTTTATAACCCCGATCTTAAAACGTCAAATTACTTGGTTGAATTGGCCCAGGCTCAATACAATTTAAGTAAAGCAATGGCGGTCCCGGATCCCTATGTGCAATTAATGTATGATAAAAGCGGAAACTATATTAGAAATTATTATGGTTTAGGATTAGGAATTAGTTTACCCGTTTTCAATCGAAATCAAGGAAATATTAAAGTGAGTAAATTTTCTATTGATCAAAATGAAACAAAATTGAAACAACAGCAATTAACCGTTTCTGCTCAAATTATTTCAACCTTCAGTGCTTTAGATAATAATAAAGATCTGTTAGATAAATATCGTACAAATTACGAACAGCAGTTGCTCGACTTAATGGATAAGGTTTTAGAGAGCTATAAAAAGCGACTTATTTCATTAGTTGATTTTACAAATTATTATGAAAGTTATAAGCAAAGCTATTTAAGCTTACTGAATATTAAAACAGAATTATTAAATAATGTAGAACAAATAAATTTTCTTGTTGGGAAACCAATAATAAGTTTTAATTAAAAAATAAGAACAAAAATGAAATCAAATCGCCAATTCCTGTTTGTTGTATTGCCTGCTTGCATTTTGCTTACGATGTATTCATGCCATGGTAGTCACGAAACAGCTAGTGATAATAGTGATAAAAAGTTACTAGATAGTCTCATTAGACAATCTAATTTGGTTAACATCCAAGAATTACCTGTAACAAGCAGTATAGATTTAACAGGAAAGGTAAGCGTGGATGAAAACAGAAGCGCAAGAATTTTCCCCTTAGCCGGCGGTATTGTTATAAACGTTGCGGTTGAGGTAGGTGATTATGTTCAAAAAGATCAACTGTTAGCTACTATCAAAAGTCCTGAATTAATTGATGCACAAAAAGATTATAAAAATGATGAAGCTGAAGTTTTAAATCAGGAAAAAAATGTGGAAGCCGCGAAAGCTTTATATAAGAGTGGTTTAATGAGTGAAAAAGAATACATCTTAACACAAAACCAATTGCAAATAGCAAAAAATAATTTACAAAAAAGTAAAGAGCTGTTAAACATTTATCATCAAGGCACTAAGCCGGATGAATTTAATATTTATGCTCCGGTAAGTGGTTACGTCATCGAAAAAAATATTTCTCCCAATACACAATTTCAAGGAAGTCAATCGCAAAGTCTTTTTACGGTTTCTGATTTAAATGAAATATATGTAGATGCAAATGTTTATGAAACCGACATAAACAAAGTGCATATGAACGATAGTGTTTATATAACAACATTGGCATATCCTGGTAAAATTTTTAGAGGGAAAATCTCTAAAATATTAAACGTATTAGATCCCACAACTAAAACAATGAAAGTAAGAGCGAAATTGGATAATAATATTTATTTAAAACCGGAGATGTTTGCACAGATAAGTATTTTGTATGAGTCTGGTGAAATAATGAAAGCTATTCCTAAAACTGCTGTTGTTTTTGACAACTCTATAAATTATTTGGTTATTCAAAGTGCTGATTCGGCAATTGTGAAAAAAATTGATGTAAGAAGCACCAATAGTATTTATGCTTATTTTGAAGGAGATGTTTCTAAAAAAGATAAAGTTTCTACAAAAGATGCATTATTAATTTATAATGCCATAAATGATTAACGTTAGGTAAGAAATCGATCAATCATAATGAAAAAACTAATCGCCTTTATTATATCTTATTCTCTTAAAAAAAGAGGTTTTGTTCTGTTTATTACTTTGCTATTAGTAACAATAGGAGTTATAAGTTATCAAAATACACCGGTTGAAGCTTTCCCCGATGTTACAAATACGCAAATTACCATTATTACTCAGTGGCCAGGCAGAAGCGCAGAAGAAATTGAAAAGTTTGTAACCATTCCTTTAGAAATTGCGCTCAATCCAGTCGCAAAAAAAACATCACTTAGGTCTACTACTTTATTTGGACTAAGCGTTGTAAAAATTATTTTTGATGATGATGTGGATGATATTTATGCACGTCAACAAGTAAATAATTTAATCGGTGGAGCTGATCTGCCCGATGGTGTTGATCCCGAAATTCAACCGCCTTACGGTCCAACAGGTGAAATATATCGCTATACAATTCAAAGTAAAAACCGAGGCCCACGTCAGTTAAAAACGCTTCAGGATTGGGTAATCGAACGTGCTTTAAAATCAGTACAGGGCGTAGCCGATGTTGTTAGTTTTGGCGGTGAAGTGAAATCGTATGAAATTAGTTTAAATAAAAATGCCTTAGATGAATATGATCTTACACCTCTTGATATTTATGAAGCAATAAATAAGAGTAATATTAATGTTGGTGGCGATGTGATTGAGAAAAATAATCAGGCTTATGTAGTGAGAGGTCTTGGAATTCTTTCAAGCATACCAGACATCGAAAACGTTATTATTGATTATAGAAATGGCGTACCTATTTATGTAAGAAATATTGCGCACGTGTTTGCAAGTTCATTGCCTCATCTTGGCCAGGTTGGCAGAGACACACTCAATAATGTAGTTGAAGGTATTGTGGTGATGAGAAAAGGAGAAAACCCAGGACTAGTTATTACAGCGGTAAATGATAAGATAAACGAACTGAATGATAAAATTTTACCGGGCGATGTAAAATTAATTCCGTTTTACAACCGTCAAAATTTAATTAATTTTTGTACCAAAACTGTTACACATAATTTGTTAGAAGGAATTTTTCTGGTAACAGCGATTGTTCTTTTATTCATGGCTAATTGGCGTACTACTTTAATTGTTTCAATCATTATTCCACTTGCTCTTTTATTTGCATTTATGTGTTTGCGTTTAAAAGGGATGAATGCAAATTTATTATCGTTAGGTGCAATTGATTTTGGTATTATTATAGATGGGGCCGTGGTGATGGTCGAAGGACTTTTTGTTTTACTAGATAAAAAATCTCATGAGTGGGGTATGGACAGTTTCAATAAGCGAAGTAAAAGAGGTATTATTAAGTTAACCGGTGTTGAATTAGGGCAGGCTATTTTCTTTTCAAAATTAATTATCATTACGTGTTTGCTTCCTATATTTTCTTTTCAAAAAGTAGAAGGAAAAATGTTCTCTCCTCTAGCTTATACTTTGGGTTTTGCATTAATGGGTGCTTTGTTTTATACATTAACTCTTGTTCCTGTATTAGTATCTCTTTTATTAAATAAAGATGTAAAAGAAAAGCACAACCACTTTGTTGAATGGATTCAGAGAAATGTGATGGGAGCATTTCAATTTTGTATGCACCATCGCGGAAAAACATTAATTATTGCAGGTGCTGTTGTTGTATTAGGTTTTGCATCATTTAAATTTTTAGGAAGTGAATTTTTACCACAATTAAATGAGGGCTCAATTTATGTCCGTGCAAATTTGCCTTTAAGTATTTCGTTGAATGAAGCTGTGAAGTTGAGTAAGGAGATGCGAAAAGTCTTTGCTAAATATCCGGAAGTTAAGCAACTTATGAGTCAAACAGGTAGACCAAATGATGGGACCGACCCAACAGGATTTTACAATGTTGAATTTTTTGTGGATCTTTTTCCGAAAGAAGAATGGAAAACGGGTAGATCAAAGGAAGAATTGATTGCTGCAATGCAAAATGATTTGAAGAGATTCCCTGGAATTAATTTTAATTTCTCTCAACCTATTATGGATAATGTTGAAGAAGCTGTGAGTGGTGTAAAAGGAAGTTTGGCCGTTAAAATTTTCGGTGACGATTTAGAATACATAGAACAACAAGCAGACCGAGTTTTTACAATTTTAAATCATATTGAAGGAATTGAAGATTTAGGTGTTATTAGGAATTTGGGTCAACCTGAATTGAGAATAGAATTAAATCGCTCTCGCATGGCTTCTTTTGGTATTAATACTGCAGATTGTAATTCAGTAATTGAAATGGCAATTGGTGGCAAGGCTGCAACACAGTTTTACGAAGGCAATAGAAAGTTTGATGTGCGTATTCGATTTGATAAACAATATCGCGCATCAGAACAAGAAATAGGAGATATTAAAGTTCCAAGTATTAGCGGAGCTAAAATTCCATTAAAAGAACTTGCCAAGATATATACAGTTACTGGCCCTCTTTTATTATTCAGAGATGACAATAAACGTTTTATCGCTATTAAGTTTTCTATTCGTGGAAGAGATATGGGTAGCACGGTTGATGAAGCACAAAGGAAAGTAAATAAAGTAATTAAATTAAGAAAAGGGTGTTCATTAAGTTGGAATGGTGATTTCGAAAATCAACAAAGAGCAAGTAAACGTTTGAGTATTGTTGTGCCAATTAGTTTAGTTCTTATTTATTTAATTTTATTTATTTTGTTTGGTAATACAAGCGATTCTCTTTTGGTTCTTGCTAATGTTCCCTTTGCTATCATTGGTGGTATATGGGCCTTGTTGGCAACCAAAATGAATTTTTCTATTTCTGCAGGCATTGGTTTTATTGCGCTGTTTGGTATTTGTATTCAGAATGGTGTTATTTTAATTTCCGTCTTTAAACAAAATTTAAAAGAGCGAATGCCATTAGATCAGGCAATTTCGCATGGTGTACTTTCTCGTATTCGTCCTGTAATTATGACTGCTTTAATGGCGATGATTGGATTGATGCCAGCTGCATTAAGTACAGGAATTGGAAGTGAAACCAGTAAACCGTTAGCCATTGTCATTATTGGTGGTTTAATTACGGCTACCATTTTAACGCTATTGGTTTTCCCAATAATATTTTATGGTTTTTATAGAAAAAGAATTTAATGAATTGAATCCTTTTAAAATTCTACGTGACCTCTAACGGCAAATGCGCTAACCGGACCACGATCTTTATTGTATGCAGCGTTTACGATATATTGATAATCTAATGTTATCCATAAAGTTTTTGCTAATCTGATCTTATAAAAAGTTTCAAGTATTTGCTCGTAACCATAATGTGGTAATTTTCCATCACCAATAATAAAGCCATATCCACCTGCATTTAAATAATTGATGTGAGCCTGAGAAATTCCGTTTGCTACAAATGCACAACCAAAAACATCATCAGGTCGTTTTATTTTTGTTGCTTTTATACTCAATCCTGCACTTGCACTTTGATCAATTTCTGTAAACGCCCAGGTAGCTGTTTGTCCATCATTCCAACTTGCTCTTGCAAAAACACCAATGTTATCAGTTAATTCCTGACAGAAATTTATTCCGAAACCATATTTCAATCCATCAAAAGTTGTCCCTAATTTTTTTCCTTGAATTATTCCGTTTAACGAACTATCGCCATGAACCATATTATTTACAGCTAAATTATATGAGGGTGCGCGTGACTGATTATGAAAAACTAAAAATTTGATCGAACCTATATGACTTTTAATTTTTAATTTTTTTTCGAACTCTGCAGTAAAACCATGTGTTTTACCAATTTCAACATCTAATGTTGGTGCATTTGCAATTTGAGGTACTAACACATCTGAAACACGAATTGCATAACCAGGTTTTACAAGTTCTACAACTGCACCCCAGGTGTAACCTCTTGTGTTTGCAGGGTAATCCCAGGCACCATTGCTCATTAACGACCAATTCATAAATTCGGTACGAGGGTCGTGACTATAACTGTTACCGTCAAAATAATCTGCAATACTAAATTTACCTGCACTAATTGTTATACGTGATTCTGGAACTTTACCCCCTAATTGATTTATTTCTCCATCTTCATATTCAGTTTTTTTATTTAATGCAATGTGTTGTTGAAAAAATGCACGTGCAATGTAAAAGGCCGGGGCTGGACTTCCAATTCGAAACGTTTCTCCATTAGCCGCGCCGGCAATTCCTAAAGCGTAACTCATTCCTTTTCCTCCTGCCACTTCCGGATTAACAAAAACTGCTGCACCTTTCCATAATTTTCTTCCAAGAAATAAAGTTGTCGTTAACGAAAGTGCTGTCTCACTGGTATCTTGTAAACTATTTACGCCGGAGTATGGTGAATGAAATCTTCCATGTCCTTGCATAATACTTGTCATTTGAAAATGGTAACTCCATTTTTCCGTTGAATCAAATTTATTTGAATTAACACCCATAAAATGACTTTCATCATCTTTACCTTGAGCATTAAGTTTTACACAAGAAAATAAAACAAATAAGATTGTTAATTCTATTTGCATGACTTTAATATGATTTATTTTTAAGAACATTAATTCTAATTAGAAACGGCAAAACTACGAAAAAGAAAAGGAAATAATGATTAATATTTAGATAGAATAAATTTCAATAAAAAAACGGAAAACTTTTTGTCTTCCGTTTTTTATTTTCAAATAAAAAAACAATAATTAGTTTATTACTAATTTGCCTCTGCTTACAGTTTTGTTATTATTAAAAACATTAAATGTATATATACCTTTCGCATTATTTTCTAAATTCAACTGTGCTTTACCCGATGTCATTGGAAATTTTCCTACTTCACGTCCAAGTCCATCAAATAATTTCACCTCACAATTTGACTCAAATTGAAGATCTGAAACTTCGATTTGTGCTGTTTGAGAAGCAGGATTTGGATAAACTTTATTTTCTAAATTACTTAAACTTTTTTCGTTTAAACCAGCACCTGTTATAATTTGACTAATTGGTAAACGAACAATTCTTGCTCCTCCAGATGTATTTACTCCAGCAACTATATAATTGCCACTTACAGTAATATGTTTCATTAAATTTTCATAATTCGAAAAATTTAAACCAACATTATATCTCGACCAATTTACTCCGCTGTTTAAGCTGTAAACAAAACCCGAATCGGTTGCAGCAAAAATTTGAGTTGAAGAATAAATATAAAAATCATTGATGCCATAAAATCCGTTATTGTCTCCAATATTATAAACAGTAGACCATGTAGCGCCTGCATCTGTTGATCTGCAAATTTTTCCGCCAAGGGTACCAGAGAATAATACGGTACTGGTTGCACCCAAAGAATTGATAATTTTATTAATATTTTCAGTTGGCATTCCTGTTGAAGCGCCAGCGAAGGTCATACCGCCATCAGTTGATTTAATGACACTTGAATTAGTAGTGCCCGCAAATAAAGTTCCGTTAAGGTTACGAATAACACTAACGATAGCTGAATTGGTTGGTGATGATTTCAATGCCCAGCTTGAACCATTCAATTGAAATATTTTAAAACTAACAGGGCTGTTAGGGCTAGCCGAAGCAATTACAGAGCCATTGATAGTAGTCATTGATTTAATAATTTGACCTGCAGTTACACCTGTTTGGGCTGTCCAATTATTTCCTGTTGTAGAAACAAATACAGTATTATTATTATAAGCATAAAGTGAAGAGCCACTTAAGGTGCCAAATGTAACTCCACTACTTGGAATACCAGTATTGCTTGAAGCCCATGTTGCTCCATCATCAGGTGAAGTAAATAATCCGCTTGTGGTAACATCACTCGCAAGTGCTTTTCCAAAAGCCGTTGTACAGTCATTGGAAGTATTGTTGGTGGTATACGCCCATTGAGCAAATGATGCGAATGAACTTAAGGTTAAAAGAGAAAGTAAAAGTTTTTTCATGATTAAAATTTTAAGATTAATAATTTTTTGCAAAACAAATTTAGTACAAAAAAGGAGATATGCAATAATGCGATTAAGTCTTGTAGTTTAAAAGCTCCTACTACGTTCTTTATAAAGGGAACATGATCGAAATATTCTTAACAAGAAAAAGCCAAATTGAACAAGAAATTTTTTTAATAACCGAAAGCTGCGTGAGGGATTGCAGTGGAAAGCCTCCTTCGACTGCCGCTCAGGACAGGCGAGGAGCTTGGAACGTAAAGCCCGCCCCGCCCAAAAAATTAGTCAGAACGAAAAAATTAATTGCGGGGACACGCCCAAATAAAAAAACAGCGAAATTACCTACAACAAGTCATTCGCCAAATTCGCTAACTCACTGCGTTCACCTCTTTCCAAAGTAATATGCGCATAAAGTGGTTGTCCTTTTACTTTATCAATTAAATAACTCAAGCCATTACTTTGTGTATCCAAATATGGTGTATCAATTTGATAGATATCACCGGTAAAAATAATTTTTGTGTTTTCACCAGCACGCGTGATGATTGTTTTTACTTCGTGAGGAGTTAAGTTTTGCGCTTCATCAACAATAAAAAAAACATTACTTAAACTTCTTCCACGAATGTATGCGAGTGGACAAACAACTAATTTTTGGTTTTCAACCATTTCATTTAATTGTTTATGCTCTTTGTCTTTTTCGCTGAACTGACTTCTGATAAATTTTAAATTATCCCAAAGTGGTTCCATGTATGGATTTAATTTACTGTTTACATCACCGGGCAAATAACCAATATCTTTATTGCTTAATGGTACAATTGGCCGGGCTAAATAAATTTGATGATAGTTTCTGCGTTGCTCTAAAGCACCTGCTAAAGACAATAATGTTTTTCCTGTTCCTGCTACACCTTGAATCGTAACCAATTTTAAATCAGGATTCATAATGGCATCTAAAGCAAAAGCTTGTTCCGCATTCTTCGGGATGACGCCAAATGCAGCTGATTTTACAACGCGTGTAATAGTGTTGTTATCTTTATTATATCTCGCTAAAACACTTTGGTTGCCATTTTTTAAAATGTAATAGTGATTTGGAATAATTTCATTTTTCTTTAAAACATCTTCCGCTTTGCAAAAACCATTATTGTAAATACTAGTGATCGCATCTTGTTTTATTTTTTGAATCTCGCTTCTACCGGTATAAAGTTCATCAATGGTTTTTACTTTTCCTGTTTCATAGTCTTCGGCATTTAGACTCAACGATTTTGCTTTGATACGTAAATTAATATCTTTCGTAACTAAAATTACTTTTCTGTCAGGATGTTGTTCTGCAGTATATAAAGCAGTATTTAAAATACGATGATCAGCTTTTTTATCATCAAAAATTCTTTCTGCATTAACTTTGCTGTTCGTATTCATCTCAATTTTGAATTTGCCTCTGTTTGGCCCGTTGATGGCTGTCCAATCTTGCAACGTATTATTGCCACTTAATTGATCGATGTATCTGGTAAATTCTCTTGCAGAATAATTCTTAGTATCGTTACCTTTTTTAAAATTATCCAATTCCTCTAAAACAGTTATTGGTATTACAACATCGTGTTCGGCGAAATTTTTTATTGCTGTGTGATCGTATATAATTACTGAAGTATCAAGGACAAAAATTTTAGTAGCTTCTTTTTTGCGTGCAGGAGATTTTTTTACGGCCATGTTGAAAAGGATTTGTGCTAAATTAGACGTAAAAGATAGTCTATTTTTTGAAGCAAGGCATTTTAATAAACAGCTAAATGTTTATTTGTGATGAATTACAAACAGAGCCCTTTTTTCAGCACTTTTCAACATCTCCCGCCTAATTCTGCCAATCTTTTAACTTTGTTTTTTTATAATTATGAGCAAACCAAAACAAGTAAAAAGCGCCTTAATATCAGTATATTATAAAGACAATTTAGAACCTATCATAAAAAAATTACATGCTCAAAATGTAACACTTTATAGTACCGGTGGCACTCTTTCATTTATTCAAAAGTTGAATATACCAGTTACAGCTGTTGAATCGGTTACAAATTATCCGGAGATTTTTGGTGGCCGGGTTAAAACGCTTCACCCTACAATATTTGGTGGTATCTTGAACAGAAGAGATAATCCTACAGACATTTTAGAAAAAGAACAACATCATATTGGTGATATTGACTTAGTGATTGTTGATCTTTATCCATTCGAAGAAACTGTTGCAGCAGGTGCTTCTGAAGAAGATACTATTGAAAAGATAGATATTGGCGGAATCTCTTTGATTAGAGCTGCTGCAAAAAACTTTAATGATGTGTTGATAGTTTCTTCTAGAAATGATTATGCGGAGTTGCTCGCCCTGCTTGAATCTAAGAAAGGCATGACTGACTTGTCGGACAGGAAGTCTTTTGCTGCCAAGGCTTTTGCTACTTCATCTCACTACGACACAGCCATTTTTAATTACTTTAATAGAACAGAGAAATTAACGCAATTCAAACAAAGTATTCAAAGTGGACAAATATTGCGCTATGGTGAAAATCCGCATCAACAGGGGATTTTTTATGGAGACTTGAATGCTTTATTCACGAAATTAAATGGAAAAGAATTATCCTATAATAATTTATTAGATGTAGATGCTGCCGTTGCTTTGATCGCAGAATTTAAAAATGCTGATCCAACCTTTGCTATTCTCAAACACAACAATGCTTGTGGAATCGCTACTCGTAAAACCCTTTTGCAAGCATGGAATGATGCTTTGGCAGGTGATCCGGTTTCGGCGTTTGGAGGTATTTTGATTTGTAATAAAGAAGTAGATGCCGAAACTGCGAAAGAGGTTACTAAGCTATTCTGTGAAGTAATTATTGCGCCTTCGTATAATGCCCAAGCATTGGAAACATTGAAAAGTAAACCAAACCGAATTATTCTCACCCAAAACGAAGTTGAGTTCCACCATCGTTCTTTTAGAACCTTGTTGAACGGAGTAATTGAACAGGATAAAGATCTGAAAACAGAAACTGAAAAGGATCTTCAAACAGTTACCACCAAAGCACCAACTTCAGCTGAGATTAAAGATTTACTATTTGCTAATAAATTGGTGAAGCATACTAAATCAAATACAATTGTACTTGCCAAAAACGGAGCTTTACTCGCAAGTGGTACAGGCCAGACTTCCAGAGTTGATGCGCTTCGCCAGGCAATTGCCAAAGCACAAAGTTTTAATTTCGATTTAAAAGGAGCAGTCATGGCGAGTGATGCTTTTTTCCCATTTCCGGACTGTGTTGAGATAGCTCACAAGGCTGGTATTACTGCAGTAATACAGCCTGGAGGTTCAATAAAAGATAAAGAGAGTGTAGCCTATTGCGACAACAACGGTGTAAGTATGGTGTTTACAGGTAACCGACATTTTAAACATTGAGCACTTGATATATTAATTATTGACCCAAGAAAAAACAGAAAACAATTTATAACTTTAATAAAATATTTACGTATACCTTGATTAGATAAACACTTATGGGACTTCTCGATTTTTTAACGCAGGATATTGCAATTGACTTAGGGACAGCTAACACAATTATCATTCATAATGACAAGGTTGTGGTTGATGAGCCCAGTATAGTTGCAGTTGATCGCACTACACAAAAAGTTATAGCTGTTGGTCGCGCTGCACAAATGATGCACGGTAAAACGCACGAGAACATTAAAACTATTCGTCCATTAAAAGATGGAGTTATCGCCGATTTTCAGGCTGCTGAAGAAATGATCAAAGGAATGATCAAAATGATTAATCCCGGAAATAAGTTTTTTAAACCATCATTACGCATGGTTATTTGTATACCGAGTGGTATTACAGAGGTGGAGAAACGTGCAGTACGTGACAGTGCTGAACATGCCGGTGCAAAAGAAGTTTACATGATCCATGAGCCAATGGCTGCTGCAATTGGGATGGGCATTGATGTTGAAGAACCAATGGGAAATATGATTATTGACATTGGTGGTGGTACTTCTGAAATTGCCGTTATTGCTTTGGGTGGTATTGTGTGTGATAAATCTACTCGTATTGCAGGTGATGATTTTAACGCAAACATTGAAGAATACATGCGACGCCAACATAACATTTTAATTGGTGAACGAAGTGCAGAGCGTGTAAAAATTGAAGTTGGAGCTGCTATGACAGAAATTGATAATCCACCTGCAGATTACGCAGTGCAAGGAAGAGATTTAATGAGTGGTATTCCGAAAGAAGTTTATATAAGTTATGTTGAGATCGCACATTGTTTAGATAAATCTATTTCAAAAATTGAGGAAGCGATCTTAAACGCACTAGAAATGACACCTCCGGAGTTAGCAGCAGATATTTACCGCAAAGGAATTTATATGGCCGGTGGTGGTTCACTTTTACGCGGATTGGATAAACGAATTTCAATGAAAACAAAATTACCCGTTCATGTATGTGAAGATCCATTAAGAGCGGTTGCAAGAGGTACCGGAATTGCACTTAAAAATGTTCATAAATTCCCGTTCCTTATCAAGTAATAGAGTTCATTCCTGATTAGATTTAAAACGGAACATGGAAAGAATTTCCGGTTTTGTTATTTCGTTGAACACATTATTTTAATAAACTGAACGGTGCGAAATCTATTAGCCTTTTTATATAAGCATCATTTTATTTTCGTGTTTCTACTCGTGCAAGTTGTTTGCTTTTGGTTAATGATGCGCGGTAAAAATTATCAAGGGTCTCGACTCATTAATTCATCAAACAGAGTTGCGGCGAACATTTATGAAGCAGAAGCGAATACCAAAGAATATTTTTCTTTGAAAAGAGAAAATGCAATTTTAGCAGCAGAAAATGCAGCACTTATCAATAAATTAAAAACCAATTATATCGCTATCTCATTAAATGAATTCAAAGTTCACGATACACTTTACAAACAGCAATATCAATACATCGGAGCAAAAGTAGTAAATGCTTCTATTAATAACAGAAGTAATTATATTACATTAAATGTTGGTTCATCAAGTGGTATTGGTCGCGACATGGCCGTTTTTAATAGTCTAGGAATTATTGGAATTGTAAAAGATGTCTCAAGCAATTTCGCTAGCGTAATGAGTATTTTGCATAAAGACATTAAAGTAAATTGTCAGTTAAAACGTGATGGAAGTTATGGTCCGTTAATTTGGGATGGAAGAGATTATAAATATTGTTTGCTCACTGATATTCCTACACATGCAAAAATTAGAAGGAATGATACGGTTATCACCAGTGAGTTGTCCGGTATTTTTCCGGAAGGCATTATGGTTGGAACAATTGATAGTTACGAAAGACGGCAGAATGAGCCATTTTATACAGCACGCGTTAAGCTCAGTGCCGATCTTAAAAAATTAAATTATGTGTACGTGATTAAGAATAGATACAAAGCAGAAAAAGATTCATTAGAACAAAAAACACAAACGCAAAGTGACAAATAAAATAGCTGTAAATATTTTTAGGTTCATTGTTCTTGTTTTACTACAAGTATTAATTGTGCGTAATATAAATTTTGGCACCTATTTTATTATGTTGCCTTATGTGTTGTTTATTATTTCACTCCCGTTTGAAACGCCTCGTTTATTAATTTTAGGTTTATCCTTTTTATTGGGAATAAGCATAGATATTTTTTACAGTACTCCCGGACTTCACGCGTCGGCTTGTACTACAATGGGTTTTGCGCGTTATTATGTTTTGAAATTTGTTTCACCTCGCGAAGGTTATGATGTGGTTGTACAGCCAACTATTGAAGATATGGGTTTAGAATGGTTCATTAAATATGCAGGTGTATTAATACTCGTTCATCATTTCGTATTTTTTTATTTTGAAGTTTTTCGTTTTGATGAATTCTTCCGGACTTTTTTAAGAGTAATTTTAAGTAGCATTGGCACATTTTTAATGGTATATCTCATCCAGTTTTTATTTTACACAAAGCGGTTTAGAAAATGAGTATTAATAATTCACATCTTACTGATCGGAAATATTTCATAGGTGGATTTTTTATCCTCATTATTTTGATCTATGCGGTTCGTTTATTTTATATTCAAGTAGTAGATGATCAATATCAAATCGCTTCCGATAGTAACGCGTTTCGTTATCAAACAGAGTACGCGGTGAGAGGATATATTTTTGATCGTAAAGGAAAACTTTTAGTATTTAACGAGCCGTCTTATGATCTAATGATCATACCGCGAGAAACAAAAGGCTGCGACACCCTGGCCTTGTGCGAAATATTGGATATTAATAAAGAAGAATATTTAAAGCGTGTCAAAAAAGCGTGTCAGCATCCCAACTCACCGCGGAAAGAGAGTATTTTTGAAAAGCAATTATCTCAAGAAACATACGCTGTATTGCAAGAAAAGATCTATCGCTTCAACGGGTTTTTTGTACAGAAGAGAACTGTAAGAAAATATCCGCGACCAATTGCTGCGCATTTAATGGGTTATGTTGGTGAGGTAAGCAAAGAGAAAGCAAAAAAAGATTCGACGTATAAAGAAGGTGATTATATTGGCATCAGTGGTATTGAAAAAAGTTATGAAGAAGAATTGCGAGGAAAAAAGGGAATTCAAATTCAGATAACTGACGTAAATAATAAAGTTGTTGGTAGATACAAAGATGGCAAATACGATACGCTTGCTATTCCGGGTAAGCCTCTGTATTCTTCAATTGACGCCGACTTACAAGAGTATGGTGAATTATTAATGCGCGGAAAAAAAGGCGCCATCGTTGCCATCGAACCTTCAACCGGCGAAATTTTATGTTTGATATCGAGCCCGTCTTATGATCCAAATATTTTAGTGAGTGGAAAAGAACGCTCACGAAGTTTTGCAAAATTGTACGCCGATACTGAAAACGTTCCCCTATTCAATCGTGCATTAACAGCGATGTATCCGCCGGGATCTATTTTTAAATTGATTGATGCATTGATTGCTCAAAATGACGGATTGATCAATCGTGGCACGGTTTATCCATGCGCTATGGGTTATCCGCCCATGGGAGGTAAACCAAAATGTCATGCACATGGTGGAGGAAGAGATTTAGTTGGTTCTATCGCGGCCTCATGTAATTCTTATTACAGTTATGTTTTCAGAGATATTGTTGATCAAAAAAAATACCCCGATTTTAAAGATGGTTATAATCATTGGCGTGATATGGTTATGAGTTTTGGCCCGGGTACAAGATTAGGAACAGATTTACCATATGATAAACCGGGGAATGTTCCGAGCGCACCATATTATGATAAAGTATTTGGTAAAAATGGATGGCGAAGTAATACAATTGTTTCCTTAGGAATTGGTCAGGCCGAATTAACGTTGGTACCTTTGCAAATGGCGAATGTAGTTGCAACTATCGCCAATAAAGGATTTTATTATACGCCTCATTGCATCAAAGGAGTTGGCAAAGAAAAACATTTAGATAAACGATTTAAGGAAAAACATTATGTTGGTGTTCAAAACCAAGAGGCATATAACATTGTGATAGAAGGCATGCAACATGCGCTTGAACCGGGTGGAACTGCATTTGCAAACAGATTAAAAGATATTGTTGTTTGCGGAAAAACAGGAACAGCGGAAAATCCACATGGAAAATCTCACGCGGTATTTTTAGCATTTGCGCCAATGGATAATCCAAAAATTGCATTTGCGTGTATTGTTGAAAATGCAGGTTTCGGTGGGGTATGGAGTGCGCCGATTGTAACATTGATGATAGAAAAATATTTAAAAGGTAAAACTGACAGACCGGAAGTTGAGAAACGAGTGATGGAAGCAGATCTTATTCATGGACAAAATTTACTTTCAACAGGATTTCATTAATGCAAAGTAGAAATCAAAATAGTTTATTTTATGGCGTAGATCGCGTATCTATTATGCTTTATGTAGTGATGGTAATTATGGGCTGGTTAAATATTTATGCCGCAGTTTATAATGACGAACACAGTAATATTTTAGACATGACGCAAAAATATGGTAAGCAGTTGATCTGGATTTCTGGCGCAGCCATTTTAGCCTTTTCGATATTACTAATTGATTCCGATTTTTTCACGGCATTCTCTTATGTATTTTATGGTGTTTTATTGTTTGCAAATATTTTGGTTCGGTTTATAGGAAGAGAAATAAAAGGTTCTCACTCCTGGCTTGGCGTTGGTGGTTTTGGTATTCAACCAGCCGAATTTATGAAGTTTGCAATGAGCTTGGCGTTGGCAAAATTTTTAAGCAATCAACAAATTGCGGTTAACCAAATATTCCGTTTACGAATAAAGGATATTATCAAAAATTACAAGAATACATTTATAGCGCTGGCAATTATTATTGTTCCACTTATCCTTGTAAAAAAGTTGCAAGACGAAACCGGCTTAGCCATTGTGTTTATTGCTTTCATTATTGTTCTCTATCGTGAAGGATTATCTGTTTCTTTTTTAATGATTGGTATGCTCATTGCTATTTTATTTGTGGTTGCTTTAGTTGTTGCAAATACAAGCGCAGTATTAATTTCATTAGGTATACTCGCACTTTCATCATTCATCATTGTTCCGCGCAACCGAAGAAATTTATTGATCGTTTCACTCGTATACTTACTTGCTGCCGGAGTTGTTTTGGGAGCAAATTTTATGTATCAAAAATTAGAGCCGCATCAAAAAGATAGAATAGATGTGTTGTTAAATAAAAAAACGGATTTGAAAGGCGTTGGTTACAATGTGAATCAAGCGAAAATCGCAATTGGTTCCGGTGGCTTTTTAGGTAAAGGCTATTTACAAGGAACTCAAACCAAATATGATTTTGTGCCGGAGCAGGAAACAGATTTTATTTTTTGTACGGTTGGTGAAGAATGGGGTTTTGTTGGCAGTATAGGCGTTGTATTTTTAGAACTCTTTCTTATTTTAAGAGTCATATTTTTGGCTGAAAGGCAACGATCGTCTTTCAGTCGGATTTATGGTTACGGTGTTGCAAGTGTTTTATTTTTTCATTTGGCCGTTAATATTGGCATGACTATTGGCTTAATGCCGGTGATAGGTATTCCATTACCATTCTTCAGTTATGGAGGATCTTCCTTATGGAGTTTTACCATACTCCTTTTTATTTTTATAAAATTGGATGCAAATCGCCTGTTAATACTTCGTTAATTTTAAATCCTACTAAATTAGTAGTATATTTGTTTCACTTATTTTTTAATGCTTCAAAAAAAGACAAAATATGCCATAAAAGCCTTAGTGGCTCTCGCAAAAGTATATTACGATAAAAAACCTTTGCGCATTTCAAAAATCTCCGAGTCAGAAAAAATCCCAAGAAAATTTTTAGAAGCTATTCTTTTAGAATTAAGGCATCATGGTTATGTTGGAAGTAAAATGGGTGTTACGGGTGGTTATTATTTAACCAAGCATCCGGAAGAAATAATGTTGAGTCACATTATTCGTTCAACCGGTGGACCAATAGCATTGTTGCCTTGTGTGAGTTTAAACTTTTATGAAAAATGTGAGGAGTGTCCGAGTGAAGAAACTTGTTCTTTACATGATGTTGTTTTGGAAGTAAGAGAAGCAAGTTTAAAAATACTTTCAAAAACAAGTTTAACCGATCTGATCTTAAAAGAGAAGAAGTTGATCCGAAACTTAAAGAAGTAAGTTTTTACTGAAGGTAATAATCCTACAACCTCAGGATTGGCCTTATACAGCGCATATTTCAGACCCTATTAAATACTTTTGGGTTGATGGAAAGAAACACGTATTTTTGCACTCTTGAGAACTAAATTGAGTATTTTATTTTCTTAAAACAATATTCATTTTTATACCTAAAAAAACAAATAGAAATGTATATTTTAATATTTTTTCTTGCACACTGGTTTTTGTCTTTGTTCTGTCAAACGTTCTATTTGCATCGATACGGAGCTCACAAAATGTTTACGATGAATCCTTTTTGGGAAAAGTTTTTTTATATGTTAACCTTTATCACACAAGGTTCTTCTTTTTTAAATCCCAGAGCATATGCTATTTTACACCGCATGCATCATTCTTATAGTGATACAGAAAAAGATCCTCATTCGCCTTTATTTTTTAAAGATGTTTGGCACATGACCATGCATACAAAAGATATTTATTTGAATTATGCTAAGCACAATGTTGAACCCGAAGAGCAATTCAAAGGCAATTATCCTGAGTGGAAATTATTAGATAGAATTAGCGATAGTTGGTTTGTGAGAATTGGTTTTGCGGTTTTGTACACTTTGTTTTATATAAAATTTGCAACCGTTTGGTGGATGTTTTTATTATTACCAATTCATTTTTTTATGGGACCAATACATGGCGCTATTGTTAATTGGTGTGGACATAAATATGGTTACTCTAATTATGACAATCATGATCACAGCAAAAATACTTTGCCAATAGATTTTATAATGCTTGGCGAATTATTCCAAAACAATCATCATAAAAAACCGGATGATGTAAATTTTGCACAAAAGAAATTCGAACTCGATCCTACTTATTTTATTATTAAAATAATGAGCGGACTAAACATCATTCACTTAAAAAAATCGTAACATAAAAAATAACCATTAAATTTATACGGAAATGAGCCCATATTTGTTTATCCCGCTTGTCTCTTTCGCATCAGTTAGCATCATCATGATCCTTGTATGGATTTGGGCTAAAGCCATCAAAAATAACGGTATTGTAGATATTTTTTGGGCATTTAATTTTTTAGTTATTGCAATTATCATTTGGCTTTTGGCTAACGGTTATCCACCACGTAAAAATATAGTTTGTTTACTTGCTGCCTTGTGGAGTTTGCGATTAGGTCTTTATTTATTGATCAGAGTTGGTTCACATTTGAAAGAAGAAGAAGGTCGATATAAAAAATTACGTGAAGAATGGAACGACACTAAATTCTTTTTCTTTTTTCAAATGCAAGCTTTTTCAAATGTGATGTTGTCTCTTCCATTTTTCTTTATCGCATTAAATCCTGAACCGCAAATAAGTTTGATTGAATATATTGGTGCAGGTTTGTGGTGTGTTAGTATCGTTGGAGAAGGTTTATCGGATTGGCAATTAAAACATTTCAAAAAGGATCCTGCGAATAAAGGGAAAGTTTGTCAATATGGATTGTGGAATTATTCCCGCCACCCAAATTATTTTTTCCAATTTATGATTTGGATCTCTGTTCTTATTTTTGCTATCCCTAGTCCGTACGGATGGATTTCAGTTATTTGTCCACTTTCAATTGGTTATTTAATTTTTAAAGTTACAGGAATCCCTATGACGGAAGAACAAGCTGTACGAAGCAAAGGCGAAGCTTATAAGGAATATCAGCGGACAACAAGTTCTTTTGCTCCTTGGTTCAAAAGGAAATAATTTGAATCTAAATTATTTCCAAAACATTCAATAAAGTAAATATGTTTTACGATAAATTATTAGAACAAAATAAAATTCCTGATAGTTTAATTCGTATTGGTATTCGTAAATTATTAAAGCAACGTTTACAAGAAGAAAAAAAGGATAATACAGAACTTCAACAAGCGCATTTAATGAGTTTAATTGCGGAGTTAAAAAATTCACCAATTGCAATAAATACAATTGATGCGAATGAACAACATTACGAAGTACCTACTGAGTTTTATAAATACTGTTTAGGAAAACACTTAAAATATAGTAGTGGTTTTTGGAAAGCGGGTGTAAAAGATATTGACACTTCTGAAAAAGATATGTTAGAATTGACATGTGAACGAGCTGAATTAAAAGATGGACAAGATGTTTTGGAATTAGGTTGTGGCTGGGGATCCTTATCCCTGTTTATGTCCGCTAAATACCCGAAAAGTAATTTCACAGTCGTATCAAACTCACGGACTCAAAAAATTTATATTGACGAACAAGCTCAATTGAGAGGGATCAAAAATCTTTCCGTTATAACAATTGATATAAATTCATTTTCTATTGATAAAATTTTCGATAGAGTAGTGTCGGTTGAAATGTTCGAACACATGCGTAATTATGAAAAGCTAATGCAAAAAGTGGCTTCTGTTTTAAAACCCGATGGAAAATTATTTGTACATATTTTTACGCACAAAGAATACGCTTATAAATTTGAAGTAAAAGATGAAACAGATTGGATGAGTAAATATTTTTTTACTGGTGGAATTATGCCGAGCGATCATTTATTACTTTATTTTAATGATCATTTAAATATTGATCAACATTGGCATGTGAGCGGAATGCATTATAGTAAAACATCAGAGGCCTGGTTGCAAAACATGGATAAAAACAAACAGTATATCATGCCTCTGTTTGAAAATGCATATGGAAAAGAAAATGCATTAAAATGGTGGGTTTATTGGCGCATTTTTTATATGGCTTGTGCCGAGTTATGGGGATATAATAATGGTGAAGAATGGATAGTGAGTCATTACTTATTTAATAAAAAATAAAATGCAAAAGCTGGCTATAATTGGTACTGGAGTTGCCGGCATGGGTTGTGCACATTTTCTCAATAAAAAATACGAGATAACTCTTTTTGAACAGAACGATTATATTGGTGGACATACCAATACAATTTCTGCTGATGAGGATGGAAAGCCGGTTTTTATGGATACCGGTTTTATGGTTTTTAATTTTGAAACTTATCCTTATTTATGCGAATTGTTTAAAGAAATAAAAGCCCCAATTAAAAAAACGGACATGTCATTTAGTGTTCAACATGTTCCTTCCGGGTTAGAATATAATGGATCAGGAATTAGTGGTTTATTTGCGCAACGGAAAAATATTTTCAATTTGAAATATATAAAAATGCTATTTCAAATTTCTCGTTTTAATAAAATAAGTGTTGCTATAATGAATGATCCAAAATATCAGAATTATACTTTGGCTCAGTTTATTAAAGAGTTTGGGTTTGGTGATGACATGCTATGGAAATATTTGATCCCAATGAGTTCAGCAGTGTGGAGTACACCTATGGAAAAGATGCTCGATTTCCCTGTAATTACTTTAATTCGCTTTTTTAAGAATCATGGTTTTTTAGGATTAAATACGCAACATCAATGGTACACTTTACAAAATGGATCACAATCTTACCGTGAATTATTAATAGAACCATTTCGAAATAAAATCCAGATCAACAAGAAAATCATAAAATTAAAACGAGAAAAAGAAGGTGTTATTTTGGAATTTGAAAATGGTTCTTCTCAAGATTTCGATAAAGTAATTTGTGCTTCTCACGCTAATCAAACATTAACTTTTCTAAATAAGCCAACTGAACTCGAACAAGAATTATTATCGCCATTTAAATACGAAAGAAATATTGCTACTGTGCATACAGATGAAACAGTTATGCCGCACAATAAAAAAACGTGGAGCAGTTGGAATTATAGAATCGAAGAAAAAAACGGAAAGCTTTTACCGAGTACTATTTATTGGATGAATAGTCTGCAAGGTGTTTCCGATAAAAGGAATTATTTTGTTTCGATCAATGCAATTAAAAACTCTATTCGGCCAAATAAAATCATAAAAGAAATTGATTACGAACATCCTTTGTTTGACATTGAAGCCATGAAGGCTCAATCAAAATTAAGTCAGTTAAATGTAAGCGGACCAGTTTATTATTGTGGAAGTTATTTTAAATATGGCTTTCACGAAGATGCTTATGCCAGCGCAGTAGAATTGTGTAAATTACTATAATGAATTCTTGTTTATATAAAGCAACTGTAATGCACAATCGTTTGGCGCCAAAGCCTCACAAATTTCATTATAATGTGTTTATGTTTTATATTGATTTGGATGAATTAGATCTACTCAAAAATAAGTTTGTTTTATTTAGTCATAACCGATTTAATTATTTTAGTTTTAAAGACAAAGAGCATTTGCAATTACCCATTGAAAAGCCTGATCAGACAAAGAGTACAAAGGAGCATATTTTAAACTATTTAAAACAAAATGGCATCAATGAATCTGTTGGAAGAATAATGCTTTTGACAAACTTAAATATATTAGGTTATAATTTTAATCCGGTTTCTTTTTATTTTTGTTTCGATAAAACCAATAATCCTATATGTTCCATTGCTGAGGTAAGTAATACATTCCGGGAAATGAAACCTTATTTTTTAGGAAAAGATCAATTAACAGATAGCGCATTCCGTTTAAATACAACTAAGTATTTTTATGTTTCTCCATTTATAGATCATGATACCAATTTCGATTTTGTTTTACATGTTCCTAATGAAAAACTGAATATTAGGATTGATGATTTGAAAGATGAAAAGCGTTTTTTTATTAGTACTCTAACAGGAACAAAAAGGGCCTTGACAAATTTGAATTTAGTTTGGTATAGTATCCGTTTCCCATTATTAACGATAAGAATAATTGGCTTGATCCACTGGAATGCCATGTTATTATGGGCTAAGAAGATCCATTTTCATAAAAAAGCCGAACACCCAACCTTGCAAAAGGATGTATTTAATAAGTATAAAGAATAAAGATATTTGCACAATTGGAAGTCTATTTTGTATATTCGTAAATAATATTTGTTGAATAGAATGTCGGCTACCATTGCTTTAAATACAAAAAGAGGATTTTATGAAAAAGTAGTTTTAAACGTACTTTCAAAAATGCATCTCGGCAAGTTAAACCTTACACTTCCTAATGGCGAATTAGTTGAGTTGGGAAATGGTGAAGGAGATATTAAAGCAAGTATTGCAATTCGAAACCCTGAATTTTTTAGACGTTGTGTATTATACGGAGATATTGGCTTTGGCGAATCATACGTTGATGGTGATTGGGATTCTGAGAACATAACGGAAGTAATCAAATGGTTTTTATTGAATGTAGATAATGCGCCAATGGTTTCCGGTAGTTCAGCGCAATCATTTTTTTTGAATAGTTTAAATTTTCTCAATATAATCTATCATTCAAAAAGAGAAAATAGTTTGAATGGGTCCAAGAAAAATATTTCGGCACATTATGATCTCAATAATGATTTTTTCGCAACTTTCTTAGATTCAACCATGACTTATTCTTCCGCTTATTTTGAAAGAGAAGGAATGACATTAGAACAAGCGCAGCTTACTAAGTATGATAGACTTTGCAAGCAATTAAATTTAAAGCCGAGCGATCATGTTTTAGAAATAGGAAGCGGTTGGGGAGGAAATGCAATATACATGGCGAAGAATTATGGCTGCCAAGTCACTACAGTAACTATATCAGAAGAACAATATAAACTGGCCAAAGAATTGGTTGTGAAAGAAAATCTAACAGATAAGATAAATGTTTTAATTCAGGATTACAGAAATTTAAAAGGTCAGTTTGATAAAATTGTTTCTATAGAAATGTTAGAAGCGGTTGGCGCTAAGTTTTACGATACCTATTTTAAAAAGTGTCATGATTTATTAAAGAGAGATGGAATTTTAGCACTTCAGGTAATTACTTGTCCCGATTCACGTTTTGAAAGTTTGAAAAATGGAGTTGATTGGATTCAGAAACATATTTTCCCAGGTTCATTACTACCTTCTGTTGCAGAAATTAATAAGGCTATTAATAATACAGGCGATCTATCCATGATTGATCTAAAGGACTTTGGTTTGCATTACGGAAAAACACTTTCTATTTGGAGAGATCAATTCAATTCTAATTTACCAAAAGTTAGTAGTTTAGGTTTTGATGCAACCTTTGTAAGAAAATGGAATTATTATTTGTGTTATTGTGAAGCGGCTTTCAATATGAGAAACATTAGCGTAATGCAATTGGTTTATACACGGCCAAATAATATCAGTTATTAGGATTCTTTTCCTTGAATTTTGTAAACAGCAATGCTGCTAGTAAACAAAGCACAAATCCTAGAATACCATTTAGTCTAATTCCCAAATCATTCCCAACATCTTTACCGTAAATAAGAAGCATAGCAAATAAAGCGATGCCAAAGGTCTGCGCAATTTTTACGAAGAAATAACGAACTGCAAAATAAATTGCTTCTTTGTTTTGTTTAGTATCATGACTATCTTTTTCAATTATTTCAGCAAGAATAGCGTTTGGTAAAATATTTAAAGACGCTAAAGGAATTGCCGCGATTGCAATGAGTGCATAGATCTGCACTTGAGATTGAATTTGAAGTTTTCCCAGAAAAAAAATCCCCAAGAAAACAAGTGCGAGTAAACATAAAGAAAACAGAACAATTTTTTTCTTCCCAATTTTTTTTGCAAAATAATTAGTTATCGGATAAAATATAAACGAAACTAAAACCATTGTGATCATGAGTTTATTGCCAACACTTTCCGGCAATCCTAAAAGAACAGTCACAAAATACATTAAACCGGAAGTGATGATAGTTACAGAAATAAAATAACTGAAATCTGCAACTACAAATAGTAAGAAGTTTTTATTGGAGAGAGTTTGTTGCAAGGCAATTTTGAGCGGAATGGAACTGGGCTGGCTTGTACAATATTTTTTTTCGTCGATTGAAAATGCAGTGATGAGCATAAATATTCCTGCCAGAATTGCGAATATTAAAACTGTGTATTGAAGGGCAGCAATTTTGGAAGATACACCCATACTAGTTTGCAGCCATTCTGCTAAATTAAATGCGTTGGAGCAAATACCAATTCCAAAAACATATCCAACCGATTGCCACATGGCTAATTTTACTTTATCGTCTGAGCTCTTTGCTAATTCTGGTAGCAAAGCATTATATGGAATAATATAACTCGTGGATGAAATATAAAAGCCAATTAATGTAACTACAAGCCAAACTACATTAATTGGGTCTTCTTCTTGTTTTAAAGGATAAAAAATAAGAAAGCAAAAAACTAAAGAAGGTATAATTGCCAGTTTCATGATAGGTATTCGTCTGCCTTTTGGATTATTGCTCTTGTCGCTGAATTGCGCAATAAATGGATCATACACAGCATCAATTAGTCTGCCACTTGCCGTGATCAAAGCCACAGCATTAAATATTCCGAAAACAGTGATTTGAGTAATTAAATTAGGTAAGCCACTATTGGAAGGAGGGAGATATAAATAAACGAGTATTACGCTGATCAAATTAATAAGTACACTCCATCCCATCATACCAAAAGAATAGGCAAGCATTATTCGGAATGGAAGTTTGGTTGTTGTCATTTGATGTATCTAATGTAAGAAATATTAAATTGACTTTAGACGAGGCTATATTTTCACTAATCAGAATAGTTATTATCAAAAAACCATCTTTTTATTTAAAAATAAAAGTAAAAAGAGAAGATTTAGGAACCTATTTTAGAGAAAGACTTTCTAGTATTTATGAGTGTTTTGGAACATAAAATCCTATTATACCGATAGGATATATAGAAAATAGTTTTACTTTTGCTTGTATAATCAAAACTGATACTATTACTTTGTACTCAATAATGGAAAAAGCAAATCAAAATAGAGAAATAAGCAAACGTAGCATCTGCTGCATGATGCCTTTATTACTTTGTGGATGAGCTGGTTTTATAAATTTTAATTAAAAAAAGCCCTTCCGCAAAACGCGAAGGGCTTTTTTTATGATTAACTAAAAAATAGTATAAACAAATATAAAAGCAAAAGTTATGTCAATTAGATTAGGAGATATCGCACCGGACTTTGTAGCAGAGTCGAGCGAAGGAAAAATTAATTTTCATCAATGGTTAGGAAATAGCTGGGGAATATTATTTTCCCATCCCGCAGATTTTACTCCGGTTTGTACAACCGAATTAGGGACAGTAGCAAAACTAAAACCTGAGTTTGAAAAAAGAAATGTAAAAGTGATTGCATTAAGTGTTGATCCGGTGGAATCACATTTAAATTGGATAAAAGATATTAATGAAACACAAAATACAACTGTGAATTTCCCAATCATTGCTGATCCAATTTTTGAAGTTTCTAAATTGTATGATTTTGTTCATCCAAATGCTTCCGACAAATTCACTGTTCGTTCGGTTGTAGTTATTGGTCCTGATAAAAAAGTAAAACTCATTATTACTTATCCTGCTTCAACTGGAAGAAATTTTAATGAATTGTTAAGAGTTATCGATTCTTTACAATTAACAGCCAATTATAGTGTGGCAACACCGGCAAATTGGAAACATGGTGAAGATGTAGTTGTAATCCCTTCTATTAAAACAGAAGATATTCCTGCAAAATTCCCAAAAGGTTTCAAAGAAATTAAATCGTATTTGAGAACAACGCCACAACCAAATATTTAAAACAATAAAGATTACAAATTTTAAAATGGAAAAAGTATACATAAGCGAATCGGGACCAGAAGTATCTGCAGCAATTTATAGTTTTTGGAGATGGAACACATCCGCTTTAAATTCCGCAAAAAAAGTAGAAGATATAATTAATTATAATCTTCAGTTGGGTGTTAATACTTTTGACCATAGCAATCAGTATGGTGATGGGAAAATTGAGGAGCTTTTTGGTACAGCCATTAAAAATAAATCTTTTAAAAGAGAAGAAATCATTATCTCAACAAAAGCAGGTATTAAATCTGCAGGAAGAGAAAAAATTTATGACTTAAGTCCTGAGCATTTAATTAAATCAGTTGATGATTCTCTCAAAAGATTAAAGACAGATTACATAGATATTTTTCTTTTAGAACATTTTGATCCATTAATTCAAGCTGAGGAAACCGCTTCTGCGCTTATAAAATTAATTTTAAATGGAAAAATAAAATTTATCGGAGTTTCTAATTTTAATGTATTTCAGCACCGATTGTTGGCTTCTCGTTTAACTCAACCAATTATTACAAATCATATCGAACTAAGTGTTTTAAATACGAGTGCAATTGATGATGGAAGATTAGATTTTATTAAAGAGCAATATAGCAAACCAATGGCTTGGGCTCCTTTAGCGGGAGGAAAAATATTAAATGGGAAAGATAGTAAATCAGTTAAGGTTCGAAGAGCGTTAGCTGATATTGCGAAAAAACATGGTGCAAACGTTGAACAAACCGCCGTTGCATGGTTATATAAATTAGGTGCATTACCAATAATAGGTAGCCCGGAAAAAAGTAGAATTCTGAATGCAGCAAGCGCTTATTCCATTCATCTTTCAAATGAAGAATGGTATAAAATTTACAATGCCACAAAATAATTATCATGCAAAGTTTTAGAAACGAAATAGAATTAATAAATCACTCAACCAAGGCTTTGGTGGAAAAAGACATTATTGATCTTGAGAAAAAGATCCATGAATTTCGTGAAGGAAAAATTAACGAAGATAAATTTCGTAGTTTGCGTTTAGCTCGTGGTGTTTATGGTCAACGTCAGCAAGGCGTTCAAATGATTCGTATTAAATTACCTTTTGGAAAAATAAACACAAAGCAATTAATACGTATTGCAGATATCAGCGATGAATATTCAAATGGAAATTTACACTTAACTACTCGTCAGGATATTCAAATTCATCATGTGAGTTTAGACAGAACACCGGAGCTTTGGGCGAAATTAGAGCAAGATGATATTACTTTACGCGAAGCTTGTGGAAACACAGTTCGTAATATTACTGCATCTCCGGAAGCCGGTATTGATACGGATGAGTTGTTTGATGTATCACCTTATGCGAATGCATTGTTTCAATATTTTTTGCGTAAACCATTCGGACAAGAGTTAGGAAGAAAAATTAAAATTGCATTTTCAAATAATGATACCGATACCGCTTTCACTTACATTCATGATTTTGGTTTTATTCCAAGATTAAATGAAAACAATAAACGTGGGTTCAAAGTGCTTATTGGTGGTGGATTGGGAGCGCAACCTTTTTTAGCTCAAACAGCTTTTGAATTTTTACCCGAGAATAAATTGATTCCATTTGTTGAGGCTTCCATTCGGGTTTTTGATAGATATGGTGAAAGAGTAAGCAGACATAAAGCGCGTCTTAAATATTTGATCAATAAAATTGGAATTGAAGAATTTATAAAATTAACGAAAGAAGAAGAAAAAGCGCTTTTAAATAAAATCGTAAAAATTGATAGAGATTCAACAGAGCTTGTTTCTAAATTTAAGTCAAAAGCATCGGCTGAACTTCCATACATTCATTCAGCCGAATTTAGCAAATGGTTAAAGACAAATACTTTTAATCAAAAGCAAAAAGGGTTTCATGGTGTTTATTTAAAAGTGCAATTAGGAAATATTTCTTCTCAAAAAGCAAGAGAACTAGCTAATATTGTTGACTTGTATGCTTCCTCAGAAGACATTAGAATTACGATCAATCAAGGATTTCTATTAAAATTTGTCGCTACAGAAGAATTACCTTTTTTGTTTGATGAATTAAAAGAATTAAATCTGGCAACACCCGGTTTTGATTCTGTTGCAGATATTACGGCTTGTCCTGGTACCGATACTTGTAATTTGGCAATATCAAATAGTACACATATTTCTGTTGAATTGGAAAAAGTAATTTATACAGAGTATCCTGAATTAATTTATAACCATGATATAAAAATAAAAATTAGCGGTTGTATGAATGCTTGCGGACAACATAGTCTTGCTCAAATTGGTTTTCATGGAAGCTCTTTTAAAGTTGGGACCAATGTTGTACCGGCGTTACAAGTACTATTAGGTGGTGGAACATTAGGAAATGGAAATGGTCGTATCTCTGATAAAATTATAAAAGTTGCGAGCAAAAGAGCACCTGATGTTTTAAGAAAATTATTTGATGACTTTGAACAAAATGCAGAAGAAGGAGAATATTTTAATTCGTATTACGATAAAAAAGGCAAAGATTATTTTTATCAATTATTGAAACCAATTGGAGACAATTCGAACCTGCAGGAAAACGAATTTTTTGATTGGGATTCGGAAGAGAAATTTCAAACAGCAATTGGCGTAGGTGAGTGTGCTGGTGTAATTATTGATTTAGTGCAAACTTTGTTTTTTGAAGCGGACGAAAAATTAGCATGGAGTGCTGAAGCTTTTGATAACGGACAATTTGGCGACAGTATTTATTATAGCTACGCGTCTTTTATTCATTCTGCGAAAGGTTTGTTGTTGGATGCAAATGTTCATGTAAATACGCATCATACATTAATAAGCGATTTTGACAAACATTTTATTGAAACAGGATTATTTACAAATATAAAATCATTTAAAGAATTGATTTTACAAATCAAACAAAATGAACCTTCAAAAGAGTTTGCTGTAACATACTTTAATGAGGCAAAACAGTTTACAGAAGCAGTAAAAATTTATCGCGAAAAAATAAAACAGAATTAAAAATTAATTAGAAACTAATGAAAAAGAATTACATATATATAAAATACGAATATTGTTGTTGCTGTATGATAATGAGCAGCTCATTGTGACCTTCCTTTCTCTGTCACACTGAGCGAAGTCGAAGTGCCAGAGAAAGAAATAAACAATTTAAAAACAACAATTATGAAAAAAGAAATATATCCAAAATTAACAGTAGTAGGTGCTGGTCCTGGTGACCCTGAATTAATAACAGTTAAAGCAATCAATGCAATAAGTGAGGCTGATGTAATTTTATACGACGCATTAGTAAATAAAGAATTATTAAAATATGCGCCACTCGATGCATTAAAAATTTATGTGGGCAAGAGAAAAAATATCCATGAATACACCCAGGAACAAATCAATAATTTAATTGTTGATTTGGCTTTTACACATGGGAGAGTTGTGCGCTTAAAAGGAGGAGATCCTTTTGTTTTCGGAAGAGGCAGTGAAGAAATTCTCCATGCCGAAGCATTTAATATTGAAACGGCTATTGTGCCGGGAATTTCCAGTTCTATTGGTGTTCCGGGTGCAAGCGGAATTCCGGTAACACATCGCGGTATCAGCGAAAGTTTTTGGGTGATAACTGCAACAAAACAAAACGGTGAATTATCAAATGATGTTTTTGATGCGGCCAAAACAAATGCCACAGTTGTAATATTAATGGGTTTATCAAAATTAAAGCAGATTGCTGAAATTTTTAAGGCAGAAGGAAAAAGTGAAACACCAATTGCTGTAATTCAAAACGGAACTTTAGCAACTGAAAATGTTGCCATTGGAAACATTGATAATATTGGTGAAGAAGTTGAAGAACAAAACATCAAATCTCCCGCAATAATAATTATAGGCGACGTAGTTAAGTTTCATAAATATTATGAATCATTTTCTCACCATATAAAATATTCACTGAATTAAGTCTGGAGAGAAAGATCTTTTATGAAAACAAAACTATTAGGATTAATTCTGGTATTTTCCGGAATTGCCTTGGCTCAAAATAATTTATTACAAATTACAGGACAAATTCACGACAAAAAATCCAACGAGGCTTTAGTAGGTGCTGTTGTAAATGTAAAAGGAACAACAATTGCCAGTACAACTAATGGTGATGGTAAATTCGTTTTGAAAACTGCATTTAAGTTTCCGTTTACACTTTTGGTAAGTTATTCAGGGTACGATACTCAGGAACTTTTAATTGAAAGTGAAAAAACAGACTTGAAATTTCAATTGAATCCACAAGTATTGTTGATCAATGAAGTTGTTGTTTCTGCTTCACGAACAGAAGAAAGTATTTTGAAATCACCTGTTGCAATTGATAAATTGGATATTATTGCAATTCGTGAAACTCCCGCGCCAACTTTTTTTGATGCTTTAGAAAATGTGAAAGGTGTACAAATGACAACAGGAAGTTTAAATTTTAAAGTACCAAATACACGTGGATTTAATTCACCAAATAATTTCCGTTTTACGCAATTAGTCGATGGAATTGATATTCAATCACCAACTTTAGGAATGGCTTTAGGAAACACAATTGGTCCAAATGAATTAGATATTAAAAGCGTTGAAATTATTCCCGGTTCTTCTTCTGCGCTGTATGGTGTTAATTCAATAAATGGTTTATCTAATTCTTTTACAAAAAACCCTTTTTTGTATAAAGGTGTAAGTGTTTACCAAAGAACAGGAGTAAATCACATTAATGATAATGACCATGGATTAAGTTTTTTTTCTGAATCAGCTTTTCGTATTGCGAATACATTTGGTAAAACAAATCGTTGGGCTTATAAATTAAACGCAGCTTATTTTCAAGGAATAGATTGGGTGTCATCAAATATAACTGATCAAAATGCGTATAATCTAACTTCTTCAAATCCTAATTTCCCTGCGTTTGGTCAGGGCTCAACAAATCCTGCAAATGATGCCTGGAATAAATATGGCGATGAAAGTAATAACAACAATCCAATTACTGTAACATATAAAGGAAAGCAACAAACGTTTAATGTAAGAAGAACGGGATTTATGGAAAAAGATTTGGTAAATCCGGTTGTTAAGAATATTAAATTGGATGGTGCTTTGCATTATAAGCTTAATCAAAAAACGGAGATCAGTTATAAATACCGTTATGGTTTAATGAATGGTGTTTTTCAAAGAGGAAATAAAATTCAATTGAATGATGCAACTCTACAAAATCATGCTATAGAAGTAAAAGGAGAAGCATTAGTAATACATGCTTATACTTCAATTGAAAATACAGGTAATTCATATAATTTGAAGCCACTTGCCGATAATTTAGATCTTACATTTAAAACGAATAAGGATTGGAATGCTGCATATAAAAACACGTTACAAACTGCTTTAAATAATGGAGTAGATCTTGTAACTGCAAATCAACAGGCGAGGGCAAGTGCTGATGCAGGAAGATATTTGCCTGGAAGTACGGTATTTAATAATACAAAAAATACAATTATAGGAATTAATAATTGGGATCATGCTTCCCTGGTTAAAGACGCACCATTAACTGGTGGTGCAGCTTTGTGGCAAAGAAGTCGTTTGTACAATACAGATGTCCAATATGATTTAAGCAAATACACTTCTAATTTTGTTGATGTTTTAGTTGGAGCAGATGGAAGATTATATGATGTAATTCCTGATGGAAATAATTTTGTTGATTTTTCGAAACCTTTAGCGGATAGAAATACACCGGGTGGTAAAGATATTTATTATGGTAAAGTAGGTGGTTTTGTACAAGCAACAAAAAAAGTATTAAATGATAATTTGAAATTTGTTGGGTCATTACGTTACGATAAGAATTTCGCTTTTGATGGAAAATTTAATCCACGTGCGGCAGTTGTTTATACTTTTTTAAAGCAACATAATGTTCGCGCTTCTTATCAAAGTGGTTATCGTTTCCCGGCTTTGTTTGAAGCACTTTCGTTTGTAAACAATGGTGGCGTAAGACGTGTGGGTGGATTGCCAATGGTGAATGATGGTTTAGGATTTTTAAATAATTCATATACGAAAGTATCAATTGATAATTTTTCGAATGCTGTTAATAATGATATCGCCAATGGAATCAGCAAAAACAATGCTGTGTTAAAAGAAAAGGCATTATTGCAAATTGCAAATCTTCAACAATTGCAACCGGAGCATATTCAAGCTTTTGATGTTGGATACAAATCTGTTTTATTCAAAAATAAGTTAGTGATAGATTTGGATGCATATTATAATATTGAAAAAGGATTTTTAGGTCAGGTTGAAGTTTCCGTTCCAACAACTGGTCCGGTTGGTACTGATAGTTCAGCATTTGATATGTATAATAAAAATAAACAATCAAAATATAGAGTGTATACAAATGCAAATAACACATATTATAGTTATGGTTCTGCTCTCCGTTTAAGTTATAATTTTTATAAAACATTTAGCATTTCGGGTAACTTAAGTTATAATAATTTAAAAGCACAAACCGCGAATGATATTTTTATTACAGGATTTAATACACCAAAATACGCTGCTAATATTCAATTCGGAAACAGAGATCTCTTTAATAATTTTGGATTCAATATTGTTTGGAAATGGCAAGATAGTTTTAAATGGGAGAGTCCTTTAGCTACGGGCATAGTTCCGTCATACTATACTTTTGATGCACAAGTAAATTATAAATTTACCAAACAAAACACGTTGGTAAAATTAGGAGGAACTAATATTTTAAACAGACGTTATTTCCAATATGCAGCTGGTCCAACCATTGGCGCACTGTATTATATAAGCATTACTTACGATTTAAAATTTACTGAGAAGAAGAAAATAAATGAACAATAATGCCGAAATAAAGAATAATTTGTTCCCGGTTTTTCTAAAGCTAGAAAACTTTCGTGTACTAATCGTGGGCGGAGGAAAAGTGGCATTGGAAAAAATCACAGCTATTCTAAATAATAGTCCGCTAACCAAAGTTACTTTAATTGCAACTCATGTAAGCGAAGAAATTAAAAAAATAGCGAGCGAGAATTCAAATTTTATTTTGCATGAACGTTCTTTTAATGAAACAGATTTGCATGATAAAGATCTGGTGATAGTTGCTGTAAATAATAAAGTAACGAGTGTTCAAATAAAATTGTTGGCCCAGCAGCGAGGACTATTAACCAATGTGGCAGATACACCCGAACAATGCGATTTTTATTTAGGTTCTATTGTCCAAAAGGGACAAATTAAAATTGCAATATCTACTAATGGTAAATCTCCAACCTTAGCTAAACGCATTCGTGAAACCTTTGAAGAATCATTTCCAGAAAATATTAATGAATCGCTTGAAAGTTTAACCGAAGTAAGAAAATATTTAAGTGGAAATTTTTCAGAGAAAGTAGATCAATTAAATAAGATTACTTCAGTTTTATCAAAAGAAGGAATTAATGCAAAGGCAAAACTTAGCAGACGACGCATTTTGATCTACAGTTTTTCTATCCCTGCTTTACTCATTTTAGGTTATTTGTTTTGTTACTTTCTCCCTCCTGAAATTATTGGAGGATTAGTTGATGGATTTATACAAACAGTAGATTCTTCAATTTTATTATATATCCTTGCGGGTTTTGTTGCACAAATGATTGATGGTGCCTTGGGGATGGCCTATGGTGTAACTGCGACTACATTTTTATTATCGTTTGGCATTGCTCCTGCAGCATCCAGTGCAAGCGTGCATGCATCTGAAGTTTTCACAAGTGGTGTTTCCGGCTTAATGCATTTAAAATTTGGAAATGTAAATAATAAGCTTTTTAAAAAACTGTTAATACCTGGTGTTATTGGCGCAATTCTTGGTGCCTATATTTTGTCTTCGTTCGAGCAATATAATTATATTATAAAACCCCTCGTTTCAATTTACACGTTGATCTTAGGAGTTATTATTATTTTTAAAGCCTTACAAAAAGATAAGATCCGCCAAAAAATAAAACGAATTTTTCCATTGGCTATGGTTGGTGGATTTATGGATTCTATTGGCGGCGGTGGTTGGGGACCAATTGTTTCGTCAACATTAATTGCACGAGGAAGAAACCCACGTTACACAATTGGATCAGTAAACCTCGCTGAATTTTTTATTACTTTATCAAGTTCGCTAACTTTTGTAACGTTAATTGGGTTAACACACTGGGTAATTATTATTGGATTGATCATCGGTGGAGTTATTGCAGCACCAATAGCCGCATACATTTCAAACAAAATTCCAACGAAAGCAATTATGCTTTTGGTAGGAATCGTAGTAATAATTTCAAGTTTAAAACGAATTTTATTTTAAAACAGATAATTGTCACCCCGAGTTGAGTCGAAGGGCAACATTTTAAAAACCAAAAAATGATAACAACAGATATAGCCATCATTGGCGCAGGACCAGTAGCACTTTTCGCAATTTTTGAAGCAGGACTTTTAAAAATGCGTTGTCATATTATTGATTATTTGCCGCAAGCCGGTGGACAATTATCAGAGATTTATCCTAAAAAACCAATCTATGATATTCCCGGTTATCCAACTGTTTTGGCGCAAGAATTAGTAAATAATTTATTGAAACAAGCCGAACCATTTAAGCCAACTTATACTTTTGGAGAACGTGTAGAAAAATTAGATAAAATTGGGGATCGCGATTTTATTTTAACTACAAATATGGGAACAAAAATAAATGCACATGCGGTTGTGATTGCCGGTGGATTAGGTTGTTTTGAACCGCGTAGACCGGAAGTAGAAGGATTCGAGAGTTTTGAAAACGGAAAGGGAATTTCATATATGGTGTTGGATCCTGAAGCGTATCGTAACAAAAAAGTTATTTTAGCAGGTGGTGGAGATAGTGCTTTAGATTGGACAATTTTTTTGGCTGAGATTGCAAAAGAAGTTACACTCGTTCATCGCAGCGAATCTTTTCGTGGTGCTCCGGATAGCGTAAATAAAATAATGAAATTGGCAGAAGAAAAGAAGATAAATTTATTATTGAATTCTAATTTGACTCATGTGGAAGGAACAGATGTTTTGAAAGCAGTTGGAATTGTAAATACAAAGAACAACGAGAAACAAATTGTTGAAACGGATAATTTAATTCCTTTATTTGGGTTGAGTCCGAAATTAGGGCCAATGGAAAATTGGGGATTGAATATTGATAAGAATGCAATTATTGTAAATACTGAAGATTATAGTACTAATATTGAAGGTGTATATGCAATTGGGGATATCAATACCTACAAAAATAAATTAAAATTGATTCTTTGTGGATTCCACGAGGCTGCGCTGATGAGTCACAGTGCCTATAAATATATTAACCCGGGCGTAAAATATACCATGAAATATACAACCGTAAACGGCGTGAATCAGTTTTAAAACCGTTATCTTTATCGGGTAAAATTTTATAAAAATGAAGATCAACGTAAAACGTCTCAACGATAACTTTCACTTGGAAGCACGCAATGAGGATGGAAATAGTATTCAAATGGATTCATCACCTGAAATTGGTGGAGAAGGAAAAGGGATGCGTCCAAGACAATTGCTTTTAGCAGCATTAGGCGGATGCAGTGCTATTGATGTGATACTTATTTTAAAAAAACAAAAACAAGAAATCACTGATTTTGATGTAGAAGTGGAAGGGGAGAGTGAGAAAGTAGAAGACTATTCTTTGTTCAGAGATATATGTTTACATTTTAAGATCAAAGGAAAAGTAGATTTAGATAAAGCGGAACGTGCAGCAAAATTATCAATTGAAAAATATTGCTCCGTTTCAAAAACATTGGAACCAACTGCGAAAATAACTTTTAAAGTAACTGTAAACTAATATGGAAAATAAAAATTTCGAAACACAAGCCATACGTGCACAGTTAGGTCGTTCAGAAAATAATGAGCATTCTGTACCTGTTTATTTAACAAGCAGTTTTGTGTTTGATAGCGCAGAAGAAATGCGTGCAGCTTTCAATGATGAAAGTGATGATTATATTTATTCGCGTTACAGCAATCCAAATGTAAATGAGTTTGTAAATAAAGTTTGTTTAATGGAAGGTGCTGAAGCTGGTGTAGCAATGGCTTCGGGTATGGCCGCTATCTATACAACATTTATGTCAATTTTAAAATCAGGCGATCATCTCGTTTCGTGTTCATCTGTTTTTGGCGCAACACACGCTATTTTCACAAAATATTTTCCGAAATTAAATATTTCACATTCTTATTTTAATGTCAAACACCCCGGAGAAATTGAGAAATTAATTAAACCGGAGACACGTTTTATTTATTTGGAAACACCAACTAATCCCGCTATTGAATTAATTGATTTGGAATATGTAGCCGCCATCGCTAAAAGGAAAAATATTTTATTAATCGTAGATAATTGTTTCGCGACACCATATATACAACAACCAATAAAATATGGAGCGGATCTTGTTATTCATTCGGCTACAAAATATATGGATGGACAAGGACGTGTATTGGGCGGAATTGTTGTTGGCAAAAAAGAATTGATCCATGAAATTTATTTATATGGTAGATTAACAGGCCCATCTTTAAGTGCGTTTAATGCATGGACATTAAGTAAAAGTTTAGAAACATTGGCAATCCGCATGGATAGACATTGTGAAAACGCTTTGTTTGTTGCAGAAGCTTTAGAAAAAAACGCTGCATTTGAAAATGTATCTTATCCTTTTTTAAAATCTCATCCACATTATAACATTGCAAAAAAGCAGATGAAATTGGGCGGTGGCATTATAACGGTTACCGTAAAAGGAGGATATGAAGCAGCTTGTAAGTTTATGGATAAATTAAAAATGGTTAAAATTTCTCCAAACTTAGGCGACTCCAGAAGTATTGCAACCCATCCGGCTTCGTCTACACATTGTAAATTATCTGAAGAAGAAAGATTGGCCGTTGGAATAACTCCAGGTTTAATTCGTGTCTCAATAGGATTAGAAAATAAAGAAGATATTTTAAATGATATATTGAATGCGTTGAATAAATAATAATGTGTCTTCTCGACTGCCGCTCGAAGTGACAAACTAGGTCTATTAAAATTGTAAAACCTTATCTTCACCATACTGTCAGTTCGAGCTGTAATCCTGAGCGGAATCGAAGGACGAGAACATTAAAACAAAAAATGAACAAAGTAGAAAACATAACCATACAACTAAAAAACAAATCCTCAGAAGAAGTATTGCAATTCATTTCGCAATTACCTTCAGAGAGCATTGTGTTTTCTACAAGTCTAGGTTATGAGGATCAAGTTATCACCCACATGATCTTTTCAGAAAATTTACCTGTTTCTGTTTTTACATTAGATACTGGAAGATTATTTCCTGAAACCTATTCTGTTTTAAATAGCATTTTGGATCGTTACAAAAAACAAATTCAAGTATTTTATCCGAGCACAAATTCACTTGAGGAAATGGTTTCAAAAAAAGGTCCATTTAGTTTTTATGAATCAACTGATAACAGAAAGGAATGTTGTTTCATTCGTAAAGTAGAACCATTGAAGCGTGCATTAAAAGGACATACTATTTGGATTACAGGAATTCGCGCTGGTCAATCTGGAAACAGAAATGATATGCCAATGGTGGAATGGGATGAGGCAAACCAAATTATAAAAATTCACCCTCTTTTAAATTGGTCGTTACAAGAAGTGAAAGATTATATTTTCAAACATAACATTCCCTATAATCCATTACACGATAAAGGTTTTGTCAGTATTGGTTGTCAGCCATGCACACGAGCCATAAAAGATGGAGAAGATTTTAGAGCAGGAAGATGGTGGTGGGAAGATAGCAGTAAGAAAGAATGCGGACTGCATAAGTAATTATGAATGTTGAGTTATAAATTTTGAATGAAAGATTGATGTGTATAAAAAGCAGGAGTAGGTATAAGATCTCATGAAATAGTGAAAATACCGGAAACTGTCACTTCGAGCGGAGTCGAAAAAGAAAATAAAGTCAAATAAGTAGAAGAGATAGAAAAATGTCACCCTGAGCGGAGTCGAAGGGCGAAAACAAAAAATTAGTGTAAGAATGTATTTGTCACTTCGAGCGGAGTCGAGAAGCGAAAATGAAAAGCACTAAATGTCGAAAAAGAAACAAAAAAATGAAAAACAAATTAGATTACCTTGATCAATTAGAAAACGAAGCCATTTACATTTTACGTGAAGTGGCGGGACAATTTGAAAAGCCTGCACTTCTATTTAGTGGTGGGAAAGATAGCATTTGTTTAGTGCATTTGGCATTGAAAGCTTTTCGTCCGGGTAAATTTCCTTTTCCATTAGTGCATGTTGATACAGGACATAATTTTCCGGAAGCTTTAAAATACCGTGATGATTTGGTAACTGAGTTAGGAGAGAAATTAATTGTAAGAAAAGTAGAAGATACTATCAAAGAAAAAAAATTAGTGGATGCCAAAGGAAAATTTCCAAGCAGAAACGGTTTGCAAACTTATACTTTATTAGATGTGATTGAAGAGTTTGAATTTGACGCTTGTATTGGAGGCGCTCGTCGCGATGAAGAAAAAGCACGCGCCAAAGAAAGAATATTTTCTGTGCGTGATGAATTTGGTCAATGGGATCCAAAAAAACAAAGACCTGAATTGTGGAATATTTACAATGGCAAAATAAATAAAGGAGAAAACGTTCGCATATTTCCAATTAGTAATTGGACAGAATTAGATGTTTGGAATTATATCAAACGTGAAAAAATTGAACTGCCAAGTATTTATTTCACACACGAAAGAGAATGTATTTTAACCGAGAACGGACAATTAATGAATACCAATGAGTTTGTTCAGATTGAAAGTAGTGATGTGGTGGTTACAAAAAAAGTACGTTACCGTACAGTTGGAGATATGACTTGTACTGCGGCCGTAGAAAGTGAAGCATATACAATAGATGATATTATTAGCGAATTGAAGGAAGCAAAAATAAGTGAGCGTGGTGCCACACGGATGGATGACAGAGTGAGCGAAGCCGCGATGGAAGACAGGAAGAAGGGCGGATACTTTTAGAAATTATAAATTTTGAATTATGAATGTTGAATTGGATCAATACTCAGTTACTAAGACAAACTTAATTCAAAATTTAGCATTCAACATTTAAAATTATTTTGAAAAAATGGAATTACTCAGATTTTTTACCGCAGGAAATGTAGATGATGGCAAAAGCACATTGATCGGAAGATTATTGTACGATAGCAACTCTATTTCTACAGACATTATTGAAACCCTAACTAAACAAAGTAAAACAACTGGTGGAAATACGGATATCGATTTGGCTTTGTTAACCGATGGTTTGCGTGCAGAGCGTGAACAGGGAATTACTATTGATGTAGCATATAAATATTTTAGTACGGCAAAACGTAAATTTATTATTGCGGATACTCCTGGTCATATTCAATATACGCGCAATATGTTTACCGGTGCATCCAATGCCGATCTTGCAATTATTTTGGTAGATGCACGGAACGGAATTACTGATCAAACAAAACGTCACAGTATTATTTCTTCGATATTAAATATTCCACATGTTTTAGTTTGCGTTAATAAAATGGATCTGGTTAATTATTCTGAAGCAACATTTAATCAAATTGTTGCAGACTATAAAGAGTTTGCCAAACCATTGAATTTAAAGGATATTTCATTTATTCCCGCGAGTGCTTTAGCTGGAGATAATGTTGTGACTAAATCAGAAAAATTAAATTGGCATAAAGGGCCTGCATTATTGGAGTTTTTGGAAACAGTAAACATTACTGATCAAAATGAAAATGAAGCATCTCGTTTTCAGGTACAGTATGTTATTCGTCCGCAAACCGAAGATCACCATGATTACCGTGGTTATGCCGGAAAAGTATTAAGTGGTTCTTACAAAAAGGGAGATAAAGTTTTAGTGCTTCCGTCGAATATTGAAACGGTAATTGAAAAAATAGAGAAGGATCAAAGAGAAATTGAGTTGGCAGAAATTTCAGAACCAATTATTATTCATTTAAAAGATGATGTAGATATTAGCAGAGGAAGTACAATTGTTCCAATAAATTCTTTACCGAAAACAGAGAAAGAATTAAATGCAACTTTATGTTGGATGGATAATGCTGCATTTATACCCGGACAAAAATTATTGCTTCAACAAAATAGTTACCGAACAAAGGCAGTGGTAAAGGAAGTTGTGAGTAAAATTGATATTCACACTTTTGATCAATTGGAAAGTGACGGAAGTATGAAATTAAACGATATCTGTAAAGTATTTATTAAAACTGCCGAACCTTTAAGTTTTGATTCCTACAAAAGAAATAGAAATTCAGGTGCATTTATTTTAATCAACGAAAACACCAATAACACGGTAGCCGCTGGAACAATTGATTGATTTTGTGATTGAATTATTTTTTGAAGGAATATGCGTGAGCAATTGTAGTGAAAATCCTTTTTGCTGCCTCTTTGCAAAAAGATTGTAACGGAAAGTGCGACCCCGCCCCGAATGTTATTAGAAGCAAGAATTAATTGCGGGGGCACGCCCAAATATTTAAAGAATATGTTACAAGAGAGAGAATATTTAATAAGTTTTTTATTCTACCAAATTACCTAACTTTGCGTAACCGTTATTCCGAAAATAGGACCACATGAAAAAACTAAACATAATTCTCGCATCAACTTTCATTTCAACTTGTTTATTCTCCCAAATGGATGTAGCGCAAGCAAAATGGAAATCAACACCGGTGAAGATCGACGGTTTTGCAGATGAGTGGAGCAAACCCATGAGTTTTTTTGATTCAGAGACCAAATTATTTTTCGCATTCGGAAATGATAGTAAGAATTTATATATCTGTTTCCAAAGTAGCGACGAAAGAAATGAAGTGAAAATAAATAGAGCCGGTATGAAAGTATTTATTCATACAAAAGGCAAAGAGAAACACAACGCTTCTGTTGATTTTCCTTTAACAGACTCGAAACAAAATTATGCAGCCGAAGAAGTGAATGAAGAAGTGAAACCGGATATACCAAGTTTAAAAAATACTTTTCTTTTACAAAACACCAATATGTTGACAAAGGGATTTGCAACTCAAAATGGAACTTTTCCCATAAGTGATTCATCAGGAATACATGCCGCAATTAATTGGGATGAAAAAAACATTATGAATTATGAATTGGCAATTCCTTTGAAAGAATTATTTGGTGCAAACTATACTGATAAAGATCTCGCCAAAACCATTACGATGGTTGTAGAAGTAAATGCAATATCACGATTAGATGAAGCAGAAATTGATGTTGGAGGAACTGCTGCGGGCTCTGCTGCAGGCCAAAGTGGTGGCATGACAAGATCAATGCCCGGCGGAACAAAACGAGAAAAAAGACCTTTGTTCGATAAAAATAAATTTAAACAGAAATTTGTTTTGGCTAAAGGAGCGTAGTTTAATTATATTTTAACGCCTATAATACAAACGTCGTCTATCTGATCTAATTTCCCTTTCCAATTAAGGAATGATTTTTTGAGTGTTTCTTTTTGTTCAGATAAAGATAGATGCGATGATGAGATCAACAATTTCTTTAACTCTTTGTACATAAATTTTTTCCCTTTCACACCTCCAAATTGGTCAGCAAAGCCATCTGTTAGTGTATAAACAACGTCGTTTTTTTGCAAATCAACTGTATGTTGAGTAAACGGGAGAGAGTCTTTATCGTGTTTTCCTACTGGCATTTTATCCGGACTAAATTCTAAAATTTCTTTGTCTCTTGCAATCCAAACCGGATTATTAGCGGCAGCGTAAGTCATTTTTTTATTTTTGAAATCAAAACTTAATAAACTGCAATCCATTCCATCTTTTCCACCTTCAACACTTCCATCGTTAGCTAAGTGATAAATAATTTTACTTCTTGTATAATTTAATATTTCATTTGGCGCAATTAATTTTTGTCCATCAACCGCTTCATTTAAAAAAGAAATATTTAATAAACTCATAAAGGCACCCGGAACACCGTGCCCTGTACAATCAGCAGTACAAAGTAAAAAACCATTCTTGGTTGTATGTGCCCAATAAAAATCGCCGCTTACAATATCTTTCGGTTGATATAAAATAAAATAATCCGACAAATTTTCTTTCAAAAGAGTTTCGTTTGCTAATAAAGCTTGTTGAATACGTTTGGCGTAATGAATACTATCTGTTACTTCTTTATTTTTTTCATCCACTAATTCTTTTTGATAATCCACTTCTTTCTTTTGTTGCTCGATCAATTTGTTTTTTGAAGCCAATTCAGAATTCGCACGTTGTTTCTGACGGTAACTTCTAAAAATAAATAGCGCAAAAAATAAAACTAACAATAGGCCTATCATCAAAGCATTACGAAATGTTTGTTGTTTATCTGATTCTGCTTTTTGTTTCGTAATTTCTGCATCTTTCATTATTAGTTCTTTATCCTTTTTCTCGCTTTCAAATTTCGAATTCATTTCAGCAGTATTCTTAGCAGTAACATCATTAAACAGCGTATCTTTCATATTTGCATAAAGTTTATGATATTCATAAGCACTTTTATAATCATGTTTTTTTTCTGATAATTCTGCATAAGCTTGATAGATTTCTTCCAGACCAGATTTGTCACCAATTTTTTTAAATAAACCTAATGCTTCATCCAATGAAATTAATGCATCGTTTAATTTACCTTGATTTGCTTGAACATTTGAAATATTACCTAAAACACGCGCCAATAAATTGTCATCACCTATTTGTCTAGCCGCCCCTAAAGATTTTTGATAATTAGCTAAAGCCTCATTTAATTTTTTTTGAATTAAATAAACAGTTCCAATATTTGAATAACAACCTGCTATCCCTTGCTTGTCACCTATTTCTAAATATAGTTTAAGACTTTTAGATGCATTCTCTAAAGCTTTTTCAAGGTCTCCCTTTTTTCTGTAAAGAACTCCAATGTTGGTATATGCAACTGCTACGCCTTGTTTATCGCCAATTTCCTGCATTAACTGAAGTGCTTTATTAAAATATTCTAATTGCTTCACATAATTTCTTTGCCGTCCTAAAACTAAAGCGATGTTATTATAGCAACCAGCCATTCCGGCTTTATTGCCACCAAGCTCTCTAATTTTAAATGCTTTCAAAAATGTTTCAATCGATTTCTCATATTCACTTTGATTTAAATAGATAATACCGATACTGTTATATGTGCTAGCACTACCGCTTCTGTTCCCAATTTCTTCCTGAATTTTTAAGCATTTAAAATCATTCTCCAAGGCTTTTTCATAATTGGCTTTGCGTTTATACATCACGCCAATATTATGATAAGACATAGCAATGCCATTTTTGAAATTTAATTTTTCTCCTTCTTCACGCGCCATTGTTGCATATTTTATAACGGCATCGTTATTACCTTTCGTTATATAATTCCAGGCTAAGTTGTTTAATGTATTAACTCTATTGGTGTCCTCCTTTGATTTTTTTAATTCAAGAAGAAGCGAATCAATGTTTGATACTTGAGCAGAAGAAATCGAAATTAAAAAAATGAAAAGTAATAAATAAGCAAGGATTTTTGTCATATTCAAATATACAAAATATGATTTATGAGAAAATAATTGGCTTTAAATAAAATTTATTTTTTTCTGGACACCAATGGCATACTAATAACACCGTAACAAGGAACGGCCTCCTGCTTGCATTTGCAGGGTTTATGTAGTGGAATTAAACCGACAAGCCTTTTAGCTTCTGCCTCAATTTCTTTATCGCCGGTTGGATAGAAAACTTTTAAAAGGGAAGGATTGCCATTTTTATCAATAATATAACCAATTTTTACCATTTGTTTTTCAGGATATTTATTGGTGATGCTTTTAAATTTAAAATTGTCGGAAAGAAAAACACTATCAAGCGAATTTTCTCTTAAGGGTACAGCAGCAGAATCCACATCCTGATATATACTCATACCAAGTTCTTTGTCATAAAACAATGTGCATTTTTTTAATTTTTGTGCTAATACATTCGAAAATAGAAATGTGAGCAAAAGAACAGCGGGAATTTTGTTTTTCATTATTAATACTTTATAAATTTTGCTTTTCGGCCAAATGTTTCCATTGATATTATATTTGAGATAATTTTACTTTGTTGTTTTTTTTGCTTTTGCTTTCTCCATATTTTCTTTCAATCGGAACTTTATCATTTTAGTAATTAAAGCAATTGGCATTGGTTTATCAATTGGAAATTGCACAGACCCTTTTCCAACTTTATAAACCGAAAGTTCTTTTTTGAAATGAGCATGACCGGTTGGCATTGCATAAAAGCCAATGTGATTTTTGAAAGCGCCGAAATAAGCCAACACGCCATTATATTTATATGATGGCATGCCATAACTGATCGCCTCTTCTGCTAATGGAGCTGCTTTCTTAATTGTAGTCCGAAATTGTTTCAGTATTTTTTGAATTTCTTTTGGTTGACTCGAAATATATTCGTTTACATCCTTAAACGTTTTCATTAACTTTATGATTTAGTTGTTTTAATAATATGAATTGCTAACAGAGCTATCCAGGCACATCCAATAATAATACTGAGTCTTTGAAATATGCCTGCATAATTTACAAAACCTGGAGTTTGTTTGAATCCAATTGCTGCGAGTATAAACATAACTAGTATTCCTATTCCTGAAATTAAAGAATATGTTGCCCAACTTGCATTACCGTAATCTTTAAATCGGTTATAAAACTTAAAGCATGTAATGGGCGAACATATAAAAACAAAAAGCGAAAAAAAATCGTGAAGATGTCCGTGAAGAGTGAATTGTGCAAGTCTCAATGGTTCTGTAATTGGATACCCATAAACCGGATCAGTAGAACAAATGCCTGCGCCAACCAAACCTAAACCAACTACGCCAATGAGTCGCGATATCCAAATAATTCCTTTCAAGGAAGTAGCTGCTTGTCGTAAACCAAATGCAAATAGAAATATAAGCAAACCTGAAATGATGAAGTTTGTAATTTGAATCCAACCAAATTCCCCAATAGAAAGAGAGCTAATTGGAAAACGAAATGGAAAATAACTTTCTCTAATTACTCCTTGTATCAAAAACAGAGCAATAAAAACTATACAACCAATTGGTCCGCAAAGTAGTAATCTTTTTGTTTTTAAATTAATTTCTTTGTTGAACATTATTAATGAAAAGAATATGTTTTGTTTTACAAAAAAGTCTTAAGCCATTCAATCGCTTCTTTTTCGTTTGTAAATAGTTTGGTTGGACGTTCTGGTTTATTGAATTTCAAATAAATACTACCTATGAGTTTATGACCTAGAGTTGCCGTAATATAAGCATCTGCCGAGGCATATGGACAAGAATCTTTCAAGGCCCAAAAATGTCTGGTTTCTACAGGTGGAATTGCAAACTCATCAAAGGTTATTAATAGAGGAGCCTTTTTATAGTTTAGCATTTTACCCATTACAACATTAAATTTTTTGAGAGATTCAACATTAAAATCTATGCTGCTTGAAGTATGTGAATGTAGAATGCCATCACTTCTTAATTTAATTGTAAATGCTTCACAAATTTCTGTGGCAACAATTGTAACTACTTTGTCAGAACTAACATTTACCATTTTTTCTTTTTTTAATTAATTAATGATGTTCTTTTTTGCTTGCTATGCGTGCCGACTGTTTTTGACTTTTTATTTAGGTATTTTAAAAAGCTGCTTTCTGTAAAAGGTTTACATAAAGATACAAAAGCTTTTTAGTGAACACAAATGAAAACCATGTTTTTGATTGGTTTAACAATTGGGGATTTTATGATGAATTAATAAATTTTAATTGAACTCAAGTATACCCACGTTATAAAAAATATTTGCAAAGGAATTCTGAACCATAAATAGTTCAATCCGCTTCCGTCAAAAGTCCCTTTTTGATAGTCGATGCGTTTGATTGCTGCATTAATATTGGCCGGCATAAAAAGTATAAAAAATGAAATCAATAACCAGGCCGAATAAATTTTGAGACTTGGAATAAGTAATCCAATACCTAATATAACTTCAAGAAATCCTGTTAAGTAAACAATTTGCATTTTAAAAGGAATAAATTCCGGCATCATCATGGTCATACCTTTTGTATAAATAAAATGACCAATTGTTGTAAAAAATAACATTGCACACATTGCTATTCTACCTGAGAGAGTATAATCATATGTATCACTTGTAAATTTTATTACAAAAATTGAAATGATGAATGTGATGAGTAAAACAATTAATGGTTTCATTTTATTATTTATTTTCCTGCAATCCTTTTATCTTTGTCATAGTTACGATAATAAAGTGATACCAGTCAAATTTGCTTGATTGCTTTTTAAAAATGCATAAGTTATTTTATCCACTTTACAATCAACAAACTGCACACGTTTAAATTTTCTGTTGTTTTTAAAGAATGTATTTGTTAGTGTTGCATTTTGGAATTTAACTTCATAAAAGCCACAGTTTTCAAAAAAACAACCATCCAAAGTGCCTTCAAAAACTATGTCCCCAATTTGCATTTCAATAAAAGAAGTATTACTCCACTTTGCATTTGTAATTGTGTTTTCAGAGAAGTTACAGGATTTGAAAGTTGTTTTGGTAAAATCGGCGCCAGAAAAATCACAAGCGTTGATATTGCATTTAGAAAATTCAGTTTCTTTCAGCGAACAGTTTTTAAACATATTGTTCCCTATGTTAGAACTCTGAATTTGACTATTGCTGATATTGGAATCAGTGAAGTCACAGCCGTCAATATTATTGCTATTTAGAGTAAGTCCCGACATATCTGAACCAATAAACAAACATCTTTGCATATTAGAGGAGCTGAATTTTTCATGCAGATTTTTCAATCCTGAAAAGTCACTATCTACCAAGTTCAGCTTTGACATATCCCAATTGAGTTTTTTCTTCTCATTACCGGATGGCAATTCAGTCGACTGTTTTGTAAAAGACTCAGCATTTGTTATTTCTTTGTCCGTTGATTGGAAGCCATCTGAAAAATAGTTAAGATCAACACCCAGAATTTTAGCGACGTGGCTTAAAGTAGTAATGTCGGGCATTGATTCACCACGTTCCCATTTACCAACTGCTTGAGGACTGATAGATACTTGCTGAGCAAGTTCTGCTTGTGAAAGATTAGTTTTCTTTCTTGCTGCGGCAATTTTATTGCCAATTGAATTAGAATTTAACATCATATTATTTTATTTTTTGATGCTACAAAGTTATTTTGTTTAGGTACCATAATGCAAATATAATGGGCTACTTATAGTTGTAATTACACTACTTTTAGTTGTTATTCGACAACCATTCGGAGTTTTTGTAACTATACAAGTTTTGGCTTCAGAAAATTACAGAAAAACCAGGATTTATATTAAAGTTGGGCCAGAATGAATTTGCGGCGTAAAAAAATAATTGTTAAGAGATTTTTTTTACCTTGGGTTTTGCAGCTACTGTCCGTTGGGCTTTCGAAGCACCATCTTCCTTAACCGACAAAAGGTTATTTAAAGATACCCAAGTTTTTAGCCGCCGCAAATTAAATTTCGCGAAGCGACCTTGTTAATAGCGCGCGGCGATGACCCTCGTCTGCCCAATGGCCAGTAGGTGCTGTTAGGTGAAGGTGGCGGCACGCAGATACGTCACGTTGACGTGTCTGCCTATTTTGTTGCGGCCTTTTTTGGTAGATCTAATATTGTGTCTGGTAGGTTATTTTTCGTTTTTATTGACGAATTTGTTGATCGGAGAAAGCAAATTTTGCCTGGAAAATAATTGAATTTATATTTAGTAAGTCGTCCGTCAAACTTATGGAATTCTGAGCTGTCAGTCGGTCTGTATGATTTGAAAGTCACAATTCCGTTGTCGAAATGGAATTCGCCGGTGTCTTGAGTACCGTCCATGCAACTATGAACATCGAATGAATAATGATTGTCGCGATAGAAAATAATTTTTTCGAAGCGAATGTAAAAACTGTCTGCTATTTGATAAGTGCCATAAAATTCGTCGGGACATTTGTCTGTACAGCGAATGAAGATAAAAATAGAAAATATTGTCAGCGTGATTTTTTTCATTTTGTCTTACGGAATGTCTGTCCGCCACTTGCACCTAACTACCATATATGATGAACTTTGTTAATGTAATCTTGCAGTTTTAGCAAGATTACATTACTTTTTGGCGCCTTATCTGTTTTACCAAATATAATAATTTTTAAAATTAACTCAATTCAAAATTCAACATTTATAATTCAAAATTCTTTTAAAACTACCATTCTTTTTTAGATTGATTTTCACCTTTCAATTCTTTTTCAAGGTCGAGGAGTATTTTTTTAGCGTTAGAATCTACTTCATTAAAAATACTGTCTCTCTCTAATCTTATATATTTTTTTCCTGTTCTATTATAACTTTCTACGTTTTTATTATAGGCTTCAAGCGTTCGTTCGTTTGTTGTTCCTTGAGAATTTTGAGTTAATTTGAAGTTAGAGAGTTCAACTTTGCATTTCCCGTTTTTAAAGAGAGTAGTTAAACTAAACAAAACCGTAAATGCTTGAGGTGCGTTTCTCCCCAATACTTTTATAACGGTATTGATTGGGAAATTACCAATGTAAATTAATTTAGAATCAGTTTCTTCTATTATAAATTTATCGTTTAAATATTTCTGAATACACCATTTTTTAGTCGATAAAAAAAGATCACTTGCATTTTTATCGGGAACTTCAATAATTTTAGTGTAGGTATATTTTTGTGTAATGGAGTCGATTGGAATAATTATTTTAGCTTCAGATTGCCCAAAGAATAAATTATTGATGAATACAAGCGTGAGAATAATTAGACTTTTCTTCATTTTATTTTTTTTATTTGTATCACTAAACTTAATTATTTTTAAAACTAACCCAATTCAAAATTCTTCAATCCAATTCATAACTTGTCATCCTGAGCGGAGTCGAAGGACATCATTCATAACTCAAAATTATTTAAACCATCCACTGTACATTAAATAATTATTTGCAATGCGATTAATTTCTCCACTAATTAATTCTTCTGAAATATCTTTTACTTTTTTAGCAGGTACTCCGGCAAAAATGCAACCACTCGGAACTTTAGTGCCTTCGGTCACCACAGCTCCTGCAGCTATGATAGTATTACTTCCAATTTCAACATTATCCATTACAATTGCACCCATGCCAATCAATACATTATCGTGAACTGTGCACCCATGCACAATAGCATTATGACCAACGGAGACATTATTTCCCAAATTCACTTTTGTTCCTGCCTGTCCGGCAGGCAGGTTTTGGTAAGTGCAATGTATCACGGCACCATCTTGTATATTTACTTTATTCCCAATGCGAATACTATTTACGTCGCCACGCACAACGGCGTTAAACCAAACGCTGCAATCATCACCCATAATTACATCACCACAAATTGTTGCGTTAGGTGCTAAAAAACAATTCTTTCCAAATTGAGGATTGATATCTTTTACAGGAAGTATAAGTGCCATAGTTTTATTTTCTATAAATCTATAAACATTTTACATCAATTAAAAGTGGCGTTATTATTTTATATATATTTAAATAAGTTAAGATCGGTTTCTAATTATAAAGTATGAGAAAAATAATTTATTCAATTACCTTTTTACTAATCGTAATTTGTTTTAATGCAAAAGCGCAGCAAGTATTTTGGACAGAAACTTTTGGTACAGGCTGTAACGCCGGTCAGGGAGCGAGTGTAGTAGCAACACCTTCAAACGGCGCATGGGCAATAACTTCTTTTAGTTTACCATTTATGAATGGACCAAATGCAAATCAATGGTTTATTAGTGCACAAGAACAGGGTCAGGCAATTGGCGTTTGCGGTGGAATAACTTGTGGAGGACCGAATGATCGTAGTTTGCATTTAGGTGCTAATGTTACAATTCCTACACCAAATGTAGATCCGGGAGCATCTTACCTTGGAGGTGCAATAGCTTATACAAATAAACGTGCAGAAACTCCGGTTGTTGATTGCACTGGTCATAATTATCTGCAGTTAAGTTTTAAATATTTTGAAAAGGGAGTTCCCGGAAACGATTATTGTGATATTGAATATTCTGCGAATGGCGGTGTAACATGGAATACGTTAACAACTATTGCTCCATCAAATAATACGCTTTGTCCAACTACAGGTATGTGGAGTTTTTATTCTATAGGTTTGCCAACAACATTATCAAATAATAATAATGTAAAAATTGGTTTTCATTGGTACAATAATGATCCAACGGGTGGTAATTTAAGTATTGCAATTGATAATATTCAATTATCAGAATTGACAATGACTACTACTTCTAATGTAGATTGTTTATCAGCAAATGGAACTGCAAGTATTGTAAACAATGCAGTTGGCAACACAAGTTATACCTGGTCAGCAATACCAAATACGGTTACCTTTAGTCCGGTTAATAATAATACAACTACAATTCAATATCCTTCAAATGGCACTTATACAGTTTTGGTTTTTGGAAGTGAATTACCAAACGGTATCCCAACTTCAACAGCACTTAGTGTAGCTACTGTAACATTTATAACTACACCATCTGTTTTTGCAACAAGCACCGATCCTATTTTATGCACGGGTTCATCCGCAACATTAACCGGTGCAGGCGCTACATCCTATACTTGGGCAAACGGACCATCAACAACAAATTACGTAATCACTCCATCAGCAACAACTATTTATACAGTTATAGGTAAAAATGGATATTGTATTTCTTCCTATACAATTCAGCAATTAGTTGATCCTTGTACGGCTTTGGCTCAGCTTGCCCTGAGCGGAGTAGAAGGGATGGCTTTAAATATTTTTCCAAATCCATTCTCTTCCGAAATTAATTTTACTTCAAACGAACAAGTAGAAATCACATTTATAAATACACTTGGTCAAATAGTAAAGCAAGTAAAATTTAAAGATCAAGTAACAATTCAAACTTCTGAATTACCAAATGGAATTTACATGCTATTTATTAAAAGAGAAAGTGGAGTGAAGACGAGTAGGATTGTAAAGAATTAGCTCAAAACCACACCCTTTTTTTAGCCACCAAGACACGGAGACACGGTTTTATTTGACTTAACACTTATCCACTTGAAATTTACGCTTCCGCAAAAACCGTGTCTTTGTGTCTCCGTGGCTAATTAACTTTGTTATAGCTAATGCATACAAATTAACTTTTCAATATTTCTTCAACTTCCCTTCTCAATGAAATCAAAAAACTTAATTTTACACATAAATTTTTTATTATGTCAATTGAACTAAGTGAACAAGAAATATTAAGAAGAGAAAAATTAACCGAGCTTAAAAATCTAGGTATCGATGCTTTTCCGGCAAATGAATTTAAGATCAATGCAAATGCATTGGATATAAAAGAAAATTACGAACGCGATAAATTAAATTATAAAGATCTTTCAATGGCTGGTCGCGTCATGAGCATGCGCGATATGGGTAAGGCTTGCTTTGCAGTTATTCAAGATTCAACTTCTCGTTTACAACTATATGTGCGCAGAGATGATATTTGCCCAACAGAAGATAAAACATTGTACGATATTGTTTGGAAAAAATTAATTGATATTGGAGATATCATTGGTGTGGAAGGTTATGTATTCACTACAAAAACTGGAGAAATTTCGTTACATGTTACGTCTTTAAAAATTCTTTCGAAAGCTTTAAAACCATTGCCGGTTGTAAAAACAGATGATGAAGGAAATAGTTTTGATGAAGTAAGTGATCCTGAATTCCGTTACCGTCAACGTTATGTTGATCTTATCATCAATCCGCACGTGCGTGATACGTTTAAAAAACGCACACAAATTATGCAATCCATTCGTACTGTTTTAAATGATGCGGGATTGTTGGAAGTTGAAACTCCGATCTTACAAAGTATTCCCGGCGGCGCAATTGCTCGTCCGTTTATTACACATCACAATGCATTAAATATGCCTTTGTATTTACGTATTGCAAATGAATTGTATTTAAAACGTTTGATCGTAGGAGGCTTTGATGGTGTTTATGAGTTCGCAAAAGATTTTAGGAATGAAGGAATGGACAGAACGCATAATCCTGAATTTACAGTGTTAGAATTTTACGTAGCGTACAAAGATTATAATTGGATGATGGATTTCACGGAGAGATTATTGGAAAAAGTAGCGACTGATTTATACGAAACTACGGTTGTGAAATTAGGAGAAAAAGAAATTGATTTCAAAGCACCTTTCAAACGTATCACGATGTATGATGCCATTAAAGAACATACAGGTTTTGATATTTCAGGTATGGACGAAAATCAATTGCGTGAAGTTTGTGGTAAACTCGGAATCCATGTGGAGCCGAGCATGGGCAAAGGAAAATTGATAGATGAAATTTTTGGAGAAAAATGTGAAGCCAATTATGTTCAACCAACTTTTATAATTGATTACCCGGTTGAGATGAGTCCGCTTACCAAAAAACACCGTTCAAAAGCCGGGGTTGTTGAGCGTTTCGAATTAATTATTAATGGAAAAGAAATTGCGAATGCATATAGTGAGTTAAACGACCCGTTAGAACAACGCGAACGTTTTGAAGAGCAATTGAAATTACAAGAACGCGGCGATGATGAGGCTATGTTTATAGATCATGATTTTTTAAGAGCGCTTGAATATGGCATGCCTCCTACAGCCGGTATTGGTATTGGCATCGACAGGTTAACAATGTTATTAACGAATAATAGCACCATTCAGGAAGTATTGTTTTTCCCACAAATGCGACCTGAAAAAACGAGAACAAACGCAGAGGTAGAATAAAATAAATTGCTACATTTGATATAGCAATTTATCATAAAAACCTTCATGCGATTTTTAATTCATAGTTTAATAGTTGCCTTATTTTTTTCAATGATAGCTTGTCATGAAAAAAAAGAAGAGGTTGTTGTTAAAAAGGAAAGAGTCTTTGAAGGCTTTCATCCTTTGATGGACGAAATTGTAAAATCAAAAAAAGGAATATTTCGCGGATTAGATTTAAACAGCAAAGCAGAAGAGATAAAAAACACCGAGCAAACACAGCCGGTAGAAGCTGAGCAAACCAGATTATATTTTGAATACAAACCCGACAGCATTACTTCTTACTCTATTGATTATACTTTAAATAAAGATAGTTTAGAAGAGATAAGTGTGCAAATAAATTGTAGTGATTTAGAATTATGTTCTTACTTATTTTGCGACCTCAAAGATTATTATGCAAATAAATTACCAAACCCTATTGAAGATCAAGGTGCAGTTGTTTATAATTGTTTCGAAGGTCAACGCAAACCGTTTGTTATTTCTTTAAGTGATAATTCTACGCCTAACAAAGGCATTATTAATATGGTGATTTACAAAGACAAGTAATCATCTTTTAACAATTAATTTTTCTTCTTTTTGCGGTTTATAACTTTTCAATAACTGAAATGTATTAAACTTATATTTGCTCCAATTAATTTTTTATAAAATGATAATGACGTCTGAATTAATATTAGCTGAAGTTAAAAACGGTGTTCTGGTAATAACCGTTAATCGTCCTGATAAATTAAATTCGTTAAATAAACAAACGATTGAAGATCTTCATGAAACGCTAATAGAAGCAGAAAACATGAAAGAAATTGGCGCTGTTATTATTACAGGTAGTGGAACAAAAGCTTTTGTTGCCGGTGCAGATATTGCGGAATTCGCAAATTTTTCTGTAGAGCAAGGCAAACAATTAAGTTCAATCGGACATTTTAAAATATTTAATTTCATTGAAAATTTTAGCAAGCCGGTAATTGCTGCTGTAAATGGTTTTGCATTGGGTGGTGGTTTAGAATTGGCAATGGCTTGTCATATTAGAGTTGTAAGTGATAATGCGAAGATGGGTTTACCGGAAGTAAGTTTGGGAGTTATTCCGGGTTACGGTGGTACACAACGTTTAGCGCAATTGGTTGGTAAAGGAAAAGCATTTGAAATGATTGTTACTGCTGATATGATTAATGCAACTGATGCTTTAAAATGGGGATTAGCAAATTATGTAACTACTCAAGATGAGTTATTAAATAAATGTTTTGAGATCACAGCAAAAATTAATACAAAGAGCCCAACTGCAATTAAAACTGCAATTAAAGTTATTAATGCAGGATACAATTCTAAACTTAATGGTTACGAAGTAGAAATTGAAGAGTTTGGTAAGAGCTTTGGTACAGGCGATTTTCAGGAAGGCGTTTCAGCTTTTTTAGAAAAAAGAAAAGCGAGCTTCAAAGGAAATTAATTCTTTTTTTAGTGATATTAAGCCACGTTTCATTAGAAAACCCAGTCGCTTAATTCTGCAATAACTTATTGGCTGTCATATAATTAATGCCATCAATAATTCGATAACTTTTATTTAACTTTTTTCGTAACTAATAATAGTTATCTTTAATCCAAAATTTATAAAAAATATGAAAAAAACTTTATTAATCGTTGCTATTGCTGGGTTAGCAATGGCTTCTTGTGCGAAGGATCGTACTTGTACATGTACACTGGCAACTACTAGTCCTAGTGGAACAACAACTACTAGCCAACCTGTAGTTACAGTAATAAAAAAAGTGAAAACAAGTGAAATTAAATCACGTTGTGAAAACACTACTGAAGTGACCGTTAATACTCAAGGTCAGACTACTACTCAAGTTAATACATGTTCATACAAATAATATTTAAAGAAAAATGAAAAAAATTATATTATTAGCAGTTGTAGCTGTAGCAGTTACATCAGCATCTTGCAGAAAAACACGTACATGTGATTGCTCAACAGCTTCATCACTTGTAGTTGTTGTTAACGGTACTACAACAACAAACCCAACCGGATCTGGATATCCTCAAACTACTTCAGATAAAATAACTATGGATAAACAAAAATCTATAGATTTTAGAGAGTACGGTGGACCAAATGGTGGCGGTTGTTATTCAAAAACTACAACTAATACTTACACTATCACAGGTGGTACCGGTACAGTTACTGATGTACAAACTTGTACTATTAAATAATTCTTAGAATTTTATTGTAAAAAAAGTCCCGCATTTGCGGGACTTTTTTATTTGTATTCAAACGTGCCAAATTCACTTTTGATAGTCACAATTTGCCCAATACCTTTTTCAACTCTTCCAATAATTTTTGCATCGATATTAAATGATTTTGCAATGGAGATTATATCAATGGCGTATTTTTCACTAACATATAATTCCATCCGATGACCCATATTAAAAACCTTATACATTTCTTTGTAATCGGTGTGACTTTGTTGTTGAATAGTTTTAAATAAAGGAGGAACTTCAAATAAATTATCCTTTACAATATGCAACCCATCATTTATAAAATGAAGCACCTTAGTTTGAGCACCACCGCTACAATGTACAATGCCGTTAATGTTTTTTCCTAATTCCGAAATTACTTTTTTAATTACTGGCGCATAAGTGCGGGTTGGAGAAAGCACCAATTTTGCAGCATCCATTTTTTCAGTAATGGTTTCCGCTTTTGAATTGCGGTAACTTACTTCTATTTCATCAGTGAGGTTTAAACCACCAGTATACACAACACTTTCAGGTAAAGCGGCATCGTAACTTTCCGGAAATTTTTTGGCCAATGTTTTATTAAATACATCATGACGAGCACTTGTTAATCCATTACTTCCCATGCCACCATTGTATTCTTTTTCATAAGTAGCTTTGCCGTAACTACTCAAGCCAATAATTACATTTCCTTCTTTAATGGCATCATTGGAAATTACTTTATCCCGTTCCATTCTGCAAACAACTGTACTGTCTACAATAATTGTTCTTACCAAGTCGCCCACATCGGCTGTTTCACCACCGGTAGACGAAATCGAAATACCATTATCTCTTAAGTTTTGAAGAACTTCTTCTGTACCATTAATAATTGCTGAAATAACTTCACCCGGAATTAAGTTTTTATTTCTGCCGATAGTAGATGATAATAAAATATTGTCTGTTGCACCAACACAAATGAGATCGTCCACATTCATGATAACGGCATCTTGTGCAATCCCTTTCCAAACACTTAAATCTCCTGTTTGTTTCCAATACATATAGGCAAGTGATGATTTAGTACCGGCACCGTCCGCATGCATTATTAAGCAATGCTTCTCACTGCCGTTCAAAAGATCTGGAACAATTTTACAAAATGCTTTTGGAAATAATCCTTTATCCAATTTCGCAATAGCTGCATGAACATCTTCTTTTGAAGCAGAAACTCCTCTTAAATTATATTTGTCGTCACTCATAAATAGTATTCAAAATTAAAGTTTATTTACTAATTCATTCTTCTTATTTTTACAAGCGTTTTGAACAAAGAGAAGATAAAAATATCAATCGTTAATTATACTAATACTTTGCCCTTCAAGTGGGCATTGAAGAAAAGCGATTTATTAGAGCGTATAGATCTCCAGGAAGACATTCCCAGTATTTGTGCTCAGAAATTAAAATTTAAGCAAGTCGATTTAGCACTTGTGCCGGTTGCTTTATTAGTTGAGTTGCCACATTATTTTATTGAAACAAATTACTGTATTGGCGCATTTAAAAAAGTAGATAGTGTGAAATTATATAGTGATGTACCTTTGAATGAGATCAAAACAATTACACTCGATTATCAATCTAAATCGTCGATTACACTTACCAAAGTATTAAGTAAATTTTTCTGGAAAATAAATCCTGAATTTATAAATGGGAGTCCGGGTTTTGAAAAAAACACAAAAGATAAAAATGCTTCTGTAGTAATTGGCGACAGAACTTTTGAATTGAATGGTAAATATAAACATGAATATGATTTGGCAGAAGAATGGTTTAAGTTTACAAATTTACCTTTTGTTTTTGCTGCCTGGGTAAGCACCGAAAAATTAGATGAAAAATTTATTCAGGAATTTAATATAGTTCTTAAAGATGGAGTCGATTCTTGTTTATCTGCAATCAATGAATCAATAGATAAATTAAATATCTCAAAAGAAAAAGCGATTGAGTATTTAACCAAACGAATAGATTATAAATTGGATGATGAAAAAAAGAAAGCGATGAATTTATTTTTGAATTACATTAAACAGCTGTAATTTTATCGCCGACAATCACATTTAATTTTTGAGGATGGCAAATGTAATTCAAAACTTCTCCTTCAAACTCAGGTTCTCCATCAAAGTGAATAGCATCTTTCCATTTACGTTCAATAGTTAATTTTTCAGTTGTAAAGGTTTCAATATTTTTTGATTCATTTGCTTTGCCCTTCAAAACATTTATCAAAACACCAAAGACAGTAATTATATTAAATGGTTTCAAAATTACAACATGGAATTTACCATCGTTTAATTTGGCTTGAGGTGCAATATAAAAATCGTTACCATATTGACCCGCGTTAGCAATTGTAATTAAATATGCTTTACGTGTAATTTCCTGATTATTGAATTTTAAAATATATTCTTTTGATTTGTACTTAATAATTTCTCTGGCAGTTATTTTTATATAACTCTGCAACCCTCTTTTTTTAGAAGTAGCGAAAAGATTACCAATATGTGCATCAAAACCTACACCGCTTGTACAAAAAAATGGAATATCATTTACCGTTCCATAATCGATAGTTGTTTTTTTGCCCGTAGCAATTTGTTTAATTACTTCTGCAACATTCATAGATAAGCCCAAAGTTCGCGCTAAGCCGTTACCTGAACCCGCCGGCACAATGCCAAGAGAAATACCTGTACCAACAATACTTTTGGCAACTTGATTTACAGTTCCATCACCACCAACGGCAATTGCATCTGTATAATCTTGAGAATGGAGAATATCCAATACTTCTTTAAAATGATCTTTGTCTTTCCAAATAACAATTTGATAATAAATATCTTTTGGAAATTCTTTCTTAATCGTATCAATTAATTGATCAGATATTTTTTTACCCGCGTTGGGGTTTACTATAAAAAGTAACTTGCGGGACATATCAGGCGTTGCTGATTTCTCTGTAAATTTTGTTTTTTGCATTTAGCACCCAGTCTTTATAAAACCTGTTTCCGGTGGTAAATTTAGCACTTATATTTACAAGTTGGCTCAAATCAAATGAATCAGCAAAAATTCCTGCGCCGGCCTTATAGGCATCGCGTGAATTGCAGAATTGCTCGTAATGTCCTTCTATAGGTACCATTAAAACTGGCTTACCCAGGTACATGGCTTCGCAAACACTTTCAAAACCTGCGGTACTGGCGAGGCCTTTTGATTTGCTCATCATTTCTAAAAAGAGTTGATCGTTTAATGCATGAACAAAAAGTTTTGTGTTTGCATAAGGATACGTTGTTTGTAATTTTTCAGGCTGATCGGTAAAACAATGCACTTCCACATTTGGATTATTTTTATGCCATTCAATTAATTCCTCATAGTAACCGTTGTTTACTAAATAAACCAAAAAATAATCTTCTTGTTCTGATTCTAATTCAAAAATTTCTCTTCGTAAAAGTGGCGGCACAATTACAACATCTTCATGAGTTGTGCGAATATTATAAAATGACAATGCTAAATTTTTGGAAGATCCTTTTGAAGTTAGTTTGGTAAAAAACTTTATTGCAGCTTTATCCAGCCATCTTCCTTGCGGAAAATCAAAATCCGAATGCAAATAAATATATTGGTGAGCGATACAAATTAATTTAGCTTTTGGTTTATAATAACGGTAATATAAACCAATCAAGAGATCGAAAAAATTAATGACAACATCTGGTTCATGTTTTTTCATTAATTCATCAATCTTTCTTAAGCTCTCTTTAAATATTTTAATCCGTTTAATATTATGAATAATCGATTTAGAGAGATTAATGCTTTTGTTTTTTTTGTCGGTAACAAAATTCGGACTAGGCAATTGAACAATCTCACATTTTATTTTTTCGTAGAAAAATTGTGGAATATCTCTTGAGCCACTTGATCCCAAAATAACGGCGCTTATTTCATGACCCTGTTCAATCAGCATTTCATACATGCTAATGGCTTGTGTCATATGACCTCTTCCTTCGCCCTGAATGCTTAGTACATATTTTTTTCCCATAATATTAACGATTGATAACTACGCCTTGCGGTAAAATTTCTTCCAATCCAACTTTTTCTTTTTTCTCAGTATTGTTTTTATTTAACTCATCTAACCATTCTTGATATTGAATTATTTTCCAATTACCTTCGGTGTCTTCTGCCAAGGCAGTTAAGCTCTCAACCCAATCACCTGAGTTCATATACTCAATACCATTTATATTTTTGATAGCTGGCTGATGAATATGCCCGCAAATAATACCGTGACATTTTCGTGCCTTAGCAACTTTAGCTAATTGGTTTTCATAATCTGAAATAAAAGAAACTGCTGATTTTACTTGTGCTTTTACAGCTTGAGATAAGGAGTAATAAGGTAAACCACGTTTTTCTCTATAAGTATTATAATGTCTGTTTAACCAAAGTAAAAACGTATAACTCACATCACCCATTTTGGCTAGCCAACTCAATTTTGTTGTTACAGTATCAAAAATATCCCCATGCGTTACGAAATATTTTCTTCTTACACCATAATGAATATGATGTCTTTTAATTTTAAAATTTCCCATTGTAAATGGTAAAATCTCGTCTAAAAAATCATCATGATTGCCGCGCAAATAAATAATTTCTTCACATTTACTTTTCGCAACCAAATTGATAACGTATTTAAAAAAATTGCTGTGTTGTTTTTTCCACTTTCCACTTTTACGTAATTGCCATCCATCAATGATGTCGCCATTTAAAATAAGTGTTTCACATTTGTGGTGTTTTAAAAAATGAACAACTTGTTTGGCTTTGCTGGCTTTGATGCCTAAGTGGATATCTGACAGAACAATTGTTTTGTAGAATGTTTTCATGAATTTGGTTTTACAAATGTTCTCAGTTTGTGTCACTACATCATTAAAAGAAATTTAATAGATGGTTAAGTATCTAGTGCCAATGTTATTTGAAAAACATAAAGCGATTATAAATGTTTAATGTTAACTTAACTTCGCATTAAAATTAAACGCAAATGAATTTTCTATTTTTGCAAACAAACAATCTTCTTTAATCTATACAATCATTTATGAACTCAATAAAAAAAATAGCAATATTGTTTTTTCTTGTTTCCACTTTTCTAACTAGTGCGCAAGACAAAAAAGCAGAGAATTTTTCGTTTGTAGCTTTTGGCGATATGCCTTATACACTTCCAAAAGATTATTCAAGATTTGAGAATGTAATTAAAACTATTAATGAGCAAAAATCAGTATTTACAATAAATGTAGGAGACATAAAAGCTAGTGCTACTCCATGTAGTGAAGAGTCTTATTCTAAAATCCTTAATTATTATCAACAATTTGAAAAACCAATGATTTATGTGCCCGGTGATAATGAATGGACAGATTGTAGTAAAAAGGAAGCGGGTTCATATGATCCGGAAGAACGCTTAGGAGTAATTAGAAAAATGTTTTATAAAGACAAAAATAGTTTTGGTAAAGAAAAAATAGTATTGACCTCTCAATCTCAAAATCCGGATTTTTCAAAGTTTGTCGAAAATAATAGATGGGAATATGGTAATATTTCATTTGCTACTATACATATAGTAGGAAGCAACAATAATTTTTTACCGACCTCAAAAAACGGGAATAAAGAATTTTACGATCGTGAAAAAGCAGACTTAGCATGGATAGATGAATTATTTAAAACTGCAAAAGAAAAAAATAGCAGGGCAATTGTTATGGTTATACATGCAGATATGTTTTTCGGATCTAAAGATCAGGGTGAGGCGAGTGGCTTTAATGAGATCAAGAAAAAAATGAAAGAACTGGTTGCTGACTTTAAAAAGCCGGTATTACTAATCAACGGTGATTCTCATGTCTTTTTAATTGATAAACCACTTTACGAAGATTCAAAAACTAAAAAAACAGTTGATAATTTTACAAGGCTGCAAGTGCATGGTGATGCTAATATGCATGCGGTTAAAATTAATGTTAATCTTAATTCAGCTTCCTTGTTTTCATTTGAAGAAGTATTGGTAACAGGTAATTAATAAAGATCACCGAAGACTCAAAGAGTTTTGGAGTTATTTTATTTCAGTTTGTGAAAGTTCTTGTTTTTCCCTTGTTATTGCAGATATCATTTTCCGGGTTCATTTGTAATTTTGAAGTTTCGGAGAAATTTTTTTTGATCCATATTTAGTTATGGATTCTTAGAAGTTCGTTATTTTATTCGATTACTAACACTCTAAATGAATTGGGTTTTATGGGTAGTTTAGAATGAGAACTTTCTTTTGTCGAATTAGGTTTTTCTTCAAACTCTGCTGTTGGTAAAAATAATTGATGAGTACTTTTATTTAAAGCAATTGTTTTAGCTCCTTTTTGAGTAATAATAGTTTCTACAACTTTATAGCTGTTTTCGTTTTCTTTTTTTACAACAGTAATTGTGCCGTCACCACCATTAGATGCGTAAATATATTTCTTGTCAGCATCAAAAACTACACCGTCGCAGCCTTCACCAATAGGAACTGTAGATACAACTTTGCCGTTTTCTGAATTAACAATAATCATTAATTTATTATCACAAACAGAAAACAATCGATTTTCCTTTGAATCAAATGCTAATCCTGTTGGTTCTTCTCCAGGTGAAACTGACCACACATTTTTTATTTTTAATGTTACGGCATCAATTACTATAATCGAATTTTTGTCTTCAATATTTACAAATACTGTTCCCTTATTATCATTTGTGCAGAGTTCTGGTTTTCCAGGAAGTTTAATTGTTCCAATTATTTTATTTGTTTTAGCGTCCATTATTGTAGCATCGTTACTTTTTCCGTTAAAAATAAATACTTTGTGGGTAAAGGTGTCATAAATAATTGCATCGGGATTAATACCGTCTATTTTTACTTTTTCTATAATTTCGAAAGTAGATGAATTAAATACTGTTACTGAAGTATCTTTACCATTACTTGTAAATCCTTTATTTAAATCGCTTGCTATTGCAATGCCATGTACTCCTTTTGTATCTTTTATAGTTGCTATAGCCTGAGATGTTTTCAGATCTATTACATTTACGACAGTACCATGAGACAAAAATAAATGTTGTAAAGGTTCATCTATAACGAGAAGATCCCAACTGCCATCTCCTGCAACATTGATTTTATTAATAATTTTATGAGATTGAATTGTTTGTGCGGAGAATTGAAAGTTTAACGAAATTGTGAATGACAAAAAGAGAAGGCTGAATTTTTTCATAACTTTATTTTTAAGTTTTAATAATTGATCAATATTACATTTCAATTCTAAAGGAAATCTATTCTTAAAAATTTTCCTGGAAAACAAAGGTAATTCTAAAATGAATTCTTATATAAAGTCAATTTTAAATGTATGTAATGAATCATGATGGTTATTGGAAATTGTGTAACCATAATTATCAGTAATACTTTTAACAATTGATAATCCTAAACCTAAGGAATCTTTGGAAGCATCGTTTTTCTTGAAGCGAATGTATAAATCTTTCTCATCTATAGTTAGGGGTTCACCACTATTGGAAATTGACATTGTTTTGTCTTTTATAGATATACTTACTATACCACCCATTTTGTTGTGGCGGATCGCATTTTGAAAAAGGTTTGTAATTAGAATATCAGCGAGCATTGGGTTCATTTCAATTTTTGGATCACTCTCGAAATTGATCTCGAGTTGTATTTTCTTTGCACCAACTAAATCAGAATAATTATTTATTATTTTAGTAACAGTTTCTTTTAAATTAATTATTTCATTATTCTGAAACTGGTTATTTTCAATTTTAGTAAGTAAAATTAAAGTCTTATTTAACAAGCTTAGTTTTCTTAAACTATTTTCAATTGTTTGTAATTGATCCATTTCTTCCTCTTTTAAATTAGGAGATTGCATCATTAATGAAACTGTGGCTTTTACAACTGCCAAAGGTGTTTGCATTTCATGCGAAGCATTTTCTGTGAATTCTTTTTGTTGTAAATAATCTGAATGAATTTTTTCAGTCATTTTATTTAAAGCTGCACTTAATTGATTAAATTCTACGGTTGTTGCAGATTTAAAACTATGATTCTCATGTTTTCTTATGTCATAACTATTTAACTCCTCAAGTGTTTTATAAAATGGTTTCCATATAGTTTTTGAAAGTACCCAATTAACAACAAAAAAACCTAAAACTAAAAAAACAATAATTAAAGCAAATGCAGATAATAATCCTTCTGTTAATTCATCTTCTTCAAATGTTGGTTTTGCTATTGTAATTAAATAAGTTTGATTATTTGATCTGTAATAGCTTCTAAGAATTCTGTAATTTAAATCTTGCTTCTCAACTTTATCGTATATGAGGGAGTCTGAAAATAAAGAACCGGTTTTATGTTGATTAACAACAGTTATTTTTGAGATACTGTCGGCACTTAAATAAACCGGATCATTTTTAGGATTAAGTTTGATCAGATTTTCTGCATTACTTTTTTCTTTTAAAAGGGTTTCGTCTGTGCCATCTCTTACTTCAATTCTGATCAAGTGATAAGAAAAAAAAGCAGCAATTAATAGCAATGGCATACTGATTAATAAATAATAAAATATGGTTTTAGTTATTAATTTCATTACTCATTTGCTTTAAACTTATATCCAATTCCATATATCGTTTGTATATAATCAACTGAACCCTTACGTGCTAATTTTTTGCGGAGATTTCTTAAATGAACATAAATAAAATCATGGCTATCCATCTGATCACTATCATTTCCCCATAAATGTTCAGCAATAGAATATTTTGATACTACCCGGTTTTTGTTTGAAATAAAGAAGAGTAATAAATCGTATTCTTTTGCTGTTAAAACCACCTGTTCATTTTTTACTTTAACAATTCTCTCGTCGGGTATTATAGTAATCTGATTAACAATAATTGATTTATTCCCTTCGAAATTTCGCCGTCTTATTAAAGCTTTGATGCGAGAATTAAGTTCTGCTAAATTAAAAGGTTTTGCTAAGTAGTCATCAGCCCCTAAATCAAGCGCAGTAATTTTATCATCTGATGAATCTTTAGCGGAAATAATTATGATACCCGTTTTTGATCTGCTTTCTTTTAGTTGTCTTACAATATCCAGACCATTACCTTTTGGTAAAGTAATGTCAACTAAAATGCAATCATAATCATAGTTTTTGGCTTTTTCTAAACCGGTTATAAAATCAGAAGCCGATTCCATTAAATAACCCTCTTGAACTAAATATTGTTTAATTAATTTATGAAGCTCAGGTTCATCTTCTATCAAAAGAATTTTCATTGTATAAATATATGATATAAATCTTAAGGCATTCTGAAGATGTATTTAAATACACAATGGATTAATGAATTTAGTAGATACATAAGATTAAAGAAAATACAATTGAAATTTTAGGAAAATTGGTGGATATATGATTCTAAAGAAAATCTAAAGACATTCTGAAGTTATGTAACTGATTTTTATATTAAAATAGCAAGAACGCTTGTTATTGTTACCAAACAGATTGATTCGTTAAAACTAAGTTAACTTTTAAAAGCGAAAAAAATAATATTGCCGTAATTTTCCTTCCATAAAAGAGATTCTAAAATAACATTTAATTAATATTTCCAGATCATCATTTTAATAAATGATTTGGTTCTTTGTCGCATAATTAAAAGGAACTGTGACTGTGACAACTGCATTCAACAAACAACACCAATTTTTTGGAAAGAAGTATTTGATTTTGATTTTTTACTCCATCATGGCTTTTCAAGTTAAAGCTCAAGTAAAAGGAAAAGTTGTTGATGAGTCAACGAATGAATTACTTGTTGGGGCAACCGTTTATTTATCTAATACGAAAATTGCTGATTTTGTTGGTTTGAATGGAACGTATCATTTAAGGAAAATTTTGCCCGGAACATACACAATTGTCTCTCAATTTATTGGTTACGGAAGAGAAGAAAAAGTTATTGAAATTGTGGATACCGGAAAAGTTATCAAACTTGATTTTAAATTGAAATCAAACGGAAATACGCTAAATGAGGTTACAGTTGTTTCATCGAACGATAAAGGCTCTGATAATTATGCGCGTAAATTAGAAAAGAATTCAGATAATGTGATGAATATTATTTCTGCCAAAAACATTCAACTTCTCCCTGATGTTACAATTGGGAATGTGCTTCAAAGAATGAGCGGTGTAACTGTTGAAAAGACTTCAAGTGGCGAAGGTCGTTATGCAACTATCAGAGGAATGGACAAGCGTTATAATTATACAACAATTGATGGCGTAAAAGTTCCAAGTCCCGATTTTAAAAATCGTTATGTTCCTATGGATATTTTTCCTGCTGAAATTGTAGAACGATTGGAAGTTTCTAAAAGTTTAACTCCAAATATGGAAGGAGATGCAATTGGTGGTGCTACTAATCTTGTTTTAAAAAGTGCACCCGAAACTTTTTTAGTTAACGCTAATGCTTCCGTTGGTTACAATCAATTTTTATTTGATAAATCGTTTACTTCATTTAATACAAGTGCAATAAATCTTAGATCTCCATCTCAGGTTCATCCTGGAGATGCGGCTACTAAGGCAGATTTTCCGACAAGCGATTATACTTATAAAAGTATACAACCACAACCAAATATTATTGCCAGCTTAAGTATTGGAAATCGTTTTCTTAAAAGAAAACAGCTTGGAATATTAGTTTCCGGAAGTTACCAAAACACATTTAATTTGACGCACGATATTTTTTTGTTGCCGGCTGCTCAGCCACAATGGACTCCTCCAAATCAACCTTTGATTTCTGATTGCTATGTTCGCGATTATTCACTCCAACAAATCAGGAAAGCGATTCATGCAAAAATTGATTATAAATTTAACCCTCGTCATAAATTAAGTTTCTATACAATGTATACCGGTTTGGATGCATACAGACAAAGAAACTTAGTTGATAGTATTGGTATTGGAAATAGCATTGCCAATGTTGAAAAACAATTTGAAACAAGGGTAACGTTACAAAACATTTATAATGCAACACTGCATGGGGAACATACATTGGTAAAAGGTTTGGTTTTTGATTGGAGCGGTGCTTATTCAAAAGCTTGGGCAAATTCACCGGATTGGGGATCGATCACAATTAACGGAGTAGCTAATTCGCCGAATTACAAATGGAAAACATATAAAAGAAGATGGCTTCAAACATCGGATGAAGATATTGCATATTATGCGAATCTTACATATAGTATAAATGTTTTGAATCAAAATTTAGAATTGAAAGCAGGAGGAATGAATCGTAATAAAACACGAAATAATTTTTATGACGAATACGATTTATCTTTTAGTCCAAATCAACAAGTTACTTCAGCCGGAATTTCCGGAGCTAATTTTTCTGTGTACAATGGTTTTGGTTCTTCAGCTGATCCAAACAATTATATTATAAACGAAAATGTTCATTCGGAATATGGAATGGCAAAGCTAACACTTATAAAGAAAATCCAATTACTAGGTGGTGTGAGGGTAGAAAATACAGAACAAAGTTTTACAACAGCAGTTCCTGAAAACATTCCGGGAAAACGTGGAAGCAAAAGTTACCAAGATATTCTTCCAAGTTACAGCATAAAGTTTTCTCCTGATAACAAACAAAACTTTAGAGCTAATTATTATGCTTCTATTTCGCGACCAAGTTTTTATGAATTAATTCCCTACACAATTCAAGGAGAAGATTTTAACGAAATTGGGAATCCATATTTAAAACATACAACTGCTGATAATTATGACTTTAGGTATGAATTGTTTCCAACGCCAAACGAACAAATATTAGCAGGGGTGTTTTACAAAAACATAGTGAATCCTGTAGAATATTCTTTTGTAAGGGAATCTGGTTCTCCATCTGCATTGGATTTACAGCCTCAAAATTTTGGTATAGCAACTAATTATGGTTTTGAGTTTGTGATCAATAAATTCTTTAAACAGTTTGGTGTTTCAGCAAATTACTGTTATACCAAATCGCAAATAACAACTGATAAAATTTTGTATTATCACGATCCTGTTTTGGGGAATACAAATAAAATAGTTTCGCAAACACGACCTTTACAAGGGCAAGCAGATAATATAGGTAATCTTTCTCTTATTTATAAAAATGGTAAAGCTGGAATGGACTTACTTGTTTCTGCAGTGTACACAGGTAAACTAATCTCGTTAGTTTCTGCTGCTTATGGTTTAGATTATTATCAAATGCCTATGACGCGTTTAGATTTTTCCGGCGAAAAAATATTAAGTGATAAAAACAAGAAATTTAAGTTGTCTTTATTTGTGAAAATAAATAACATTTTAAATACAAAATCTGTTGTGCGGATTTTACAACCAAATTTAACGCTACCGAATGGTGAATTATACTTGCCAATTCAGGACAGCCATAACAGCATTGTTGTTCAAAGGCAACAGTATGGACAAGGTTATTTAATTGGCATCAGATACAAAATGTAATTAAGAACAATAAAAAATAAACGTAAAATAAAAACCAAAACAAAAAATAAGAAACATGAAAAAATCAATTGTTTTATTTGGAGCGATCGCGATAGTATCCGCTTTATTCTTTGAATCCTGTAAAAAGAAATCTACCGCAGATCAGGAACATACTGTAGTATCGGTGCCACCATTTCAAATTGGTCAGGCAATTAGTGCTGGAACAGCTTTATCCGGTTCAATAAAAGGCACCATGGTTACAGGTAATACATATACCGTTGGTGGAGATGTTGTAATTAATATTGGTGATACTGTGTTATTACAAGAAGGAGTTACCGTTTGTGTTGCCAATGGAAAAACAATAGTTGTAAAAGGAACTTTGATCTCTTTAGGTTCACAAGCTAAACCGAATTACTTTACTGCATGTGGTGTAAGTAAAGTAAATACGATTGCACAATCACAAAATCCAACAACTGATCCTGCCTGGGGTACTGCCGGTGCAGGAGTTTGGGGTGGCATCGAGTGTGATACTTCTTGCAAATTATTAGTTATAAAATGGACGCACATAGAATTTGTTGGAGCAGCAGCAGCAGTTACACAACCTTATGTTGGAGGTGCAGCAGGATCAAAACAAAAAGGTATTACATTCCAAAACCCTAATGGTGATTTTATTATGGAAGATTCCTGGATGTATGGAACAATTGATGACGCCGTTCGTTTTTCAAGTGGTCGTTGCAGTATTATGCGTAACACTTTCGAAAAATGTGGTTATGTAGGTGGCGATTGCTTAAATGCAAAAAGTGGTTCTGTTGGTGATATGGCTTATAATTTATTTGTTGGCACAGCAACCAATGGTACTAAGGCATCTAACAAAGGTGGTATTGGTCCTGAAACAAATATTTACATGTACAACAATACCTATATAAATGGTGGTTATCGTCAGGTTCAAACTGCAAGAAGTGGTGATATTGATTTTGAAGAAGGTGCTAAAGGTGTTGCTTACAATAATTTGATTGTAAATTGTAAATTTAGTTTACGTGTGATGGGTCCTGCACCAAATCCCGCAGGTATTCCAATGGCAGATACAACAAATTTATCTTATAGTAATAATTGGGCTTATGGAGATTCTGCAACAGTTTGCGATCAGTTTTTTCCAGTTGGTTATACTACAAAACCCTCTGCTTATATTGCACCTACGGCAGCAGCAGCAAACTATATATATAACGGTGGACCAAATGGAGCTGCCGCTTACGACGCTTCTGCTTTAGCGGGCGCAAATAATCCAATGTTTGTTGGATTTCCTTTACCGGAACAAGGTATTTCTCATTTATCTGATATAAATTATGTAGGCTCATTTAATTTTAAATTGCAAGCTTCATCTCCTTGTGTAGGAAAAGGTAAAACAAGTTTCACACCTTTAAATTCTACAGCAGCTACTGTTACAAATGCAAATTACAGAGCGGTTCAAACTGCTCCGGGTGTAGATCTTGGTTGTTATCAAATTAATGGCACAGGAAATCAACACTAATTAAAATAATTATCCTATCAAGCCCCGGTATTGTATCGGGGCTTGATTTTAAAAGTATCATGAACTATATTAAATATTTATTTATTTTGTTTTTTGCAGTAAGCTTTAAATTGGTTGCACAATCAGGTTGTACTGATCCACAGGCCAGTAATTATTCGCCAACTGCCACCGTTAATGATGGGTCATGCGTTTATGCACCAACTACGCAAGCATTTAATTTTATGGTGAACACAATTAATGTCGGTTCAAATTCCGGGATCGAATGGATCAATGGTAACATTTATACTTTTGGTGATGGTGGAAATCCAAATGCATTTTATAAAATTGATACTACAAACGGAAATATTTCTCAAAATATAACTGTAACCAATTACGGAAATCAGGATTGGGAAGATATAACTGCCGATACAGGTTTTGTTTACATTGGTGATTTTGGAAACAATAATGGAAACAGAACAGATCTGAAAATATTAAAAATTAGAAAACTTGATTTTGTGAATAATCCATCGGCTGTTGTTTCCGTTACAGCACAGGCCATCAATTTTTCATACACCGATCAAACAAGTTTTGTGGTTAATACAAATACCAATTATGATTGCGAAGCTATGATTTCGGTAGGAGATAGTCTTTATATTTTTACAAAAGACAGAGGCGATTCAAAAACAAGAGTTTACAAATTGCCTAAAACTCCGGGTACTTATCCTGTTAGTCCGTATTTAAACTTTAATACAAATGGTAAAGTTACCGGAGCAGATTATAACCCGATAAACAATGAAGTTTTATTAATTGGATATAAAGGCGGGAACATGAATTCTTTTATTTGGTATTTATCCGATTTTCAAAGCGTTGATTTTTTTTCAGGGAATAAACGACGGGTAGAATTGGGAAATGCATCTTATGCATGGCAAACAGAAGGTATTACTTTTTATAACGAAACAAGTACGCACAGGATATTTATTTCATGCGAAACAAATGGAATAATTGCAGGAATTTATTATTCTGATCTTGATCAAATTGCCGGACTAAGAGATCTTCAAAAACAAAATAATGAATTAAAGGTTTACCCAAACCCTTCTTCAAATAATTTTAGAATCGAATGCACACAGACGATAAAAGATATTGAAGTTTTATCGTTAGAAGGAAAAGTTATTTATTCAAAAAAAATAGGATTAAGCAATACTGTGATTAATGCCATTGATTTTACAAATACTTCGGGGTGTTACATGCTTAAAACTACAACAAAGAATTATACAGATTATAAAAAATTATTTGTTGAAACGAAATAATGAACATGAAAAATATGTATAAGAATATCTTTATTGGAATTTTAACTCTTCTCATCAATTTTTCAGCGTCGTCACAATCCGGTTGCACAGATCCGGCTGCAAATAATTATAATTCATCTGCCATAACCAATGATGGGTCGTGTACCTATAATGTTACAAATATGACTGTTCATGCTAAAGGGTCAGTTGCCGACAGCGTTCCGGAGTGCTCTGGGTTAATTTTTACGAATGGAATGATGTGGACTCATAATGATAGTGGAAACCCAAATAATATATATAAAGTAGACACTGCAAATGGAACAATTTTGCAAACAGTTAAAATTACAAATTTTCCGAATGTAGATTGGGAAGATATTACAGCTGATACGAATTATATTTATGTGAGCGATGCAGGTAATAATAATGGAACAAGAACAGATTTGAAAATACTCAAGATTGATAAATCACAATTCTTAAGCAGTACTTTAACTGCGGTTAACGCAACTGCACAAGCAATTAATTTTTCATATTCTGATCAAACGAGTTTTGTTTCAAGCAGCACGAACAATTTCGATTGTGAATCAATCATTTCTATTGGCAATTCGCTTTATATTTTCACAAAAGATAGGGGAGACATGCAAACTCGCGTTTATAAACTATCTAAAACCCCGGGAACTTATACGGTTAGTCCTTACACATCATATAATGTAAACGGTTTAATAACAGGCGCAGATTATAATCCGCAAACAAACGAAGTTGCTTTGATTGGTTATAAAACCTCACACTTAAATTCGTTTATGTATTTTTTAAATGATTTTACGGGCGACAATTTTTTTTCAGGAAATAAAAGAAGAATAGAAATTGGAAATTCGGTTAACAGTTGGCAAACCGAAGGAATAACATATATTAATACAAATGAGCTTTTTATATCTTGCGAAACGTCTTATACTCCTGCAACAATTTACAGAACTTGTAAGTCATCAATGGTGGTTACACCAACGGGAATTGAGGAAATTCAAAATAATCTGAATCAAATCCAGATTTATCCCAATCCATCTTCCGGTTCATTTGAAATAAAAAGTAATGTTGAAATAAAAGCGATCGAAATATTATCAGTTGAAGGAAATATTATTTATACTAATTTTTTTCATGAAAAAAATTATAAGATAAATACTCAAAACATCATCGTTGATCCTGGTTATTACTTACTTAAAATATATGTAACTAATGAAGTCTATTTTAAAAAGCTTTTGTTAAACCCAAAATAATCAAGTCCTCTAATTATAAAAACAAATAAAAATGAAAACAAAAAAACAAAAAACCATGAAAAAAAATCTACTCATTGCCATTGTTGCAATAATGGCTATTTTATTCTCTACTAAAGAGATTAGCGCGCAAACTAAATTAATTCATTACTGGCATTTTAATAACACACTTCCCACTTCCGGTGCCGGTGGTATTCATTTTGGAACAGGTAAAATGAATTCTGATTACACCAAATCTGGTGTAACTACAGGTTACTTAAGGTTTTTAAAAGTTGCAGGTTGCTTAGCAGATACAGGATATTGGGATAACCTTTTAGGTGATTCAATAAACCAAAGACCTGGTTATGGTGCATGCTGTCCCGTTTTTGGAGCAACTGTAAGTAATTCAGCAGTGAGAACACGTAACCCAACAGACAGTATGCAATTCCTTTGGTACATTCCAACAACCAATTATAAAAACATTAAGATAACCTGGGAATCAGAATCTTCCAGTACTGGTAGTGGTCAACATAGAATGAATTATAGTTATAGTTTAGATAGTGGTGCCACATTTATAACAACCAACCTACCAAAATTGTTTGATTCAGCAGGAACTGCTTGGGGTAAAATAGTATTAAATTTAAGTGCAATATCAACTGTTACAAATACCAACAAATTAATGTTGCGAATTAAATTTAGTGCACCAAATACTGGTGGAAGCGGAAATAATAGATTTGATAATATTACTGTTGAAGGAGATTCCGTTTCTTCCGGACCGACTGGTATTCATGAATATGGATACACAACTGGCGATTATAAAGTTTATCCGAATCCGGCAAATGATAGATTAACTATTTCATCGGCTAGAAACGAAGCATCTGAAATTGTAATCTTGAATTTAATTGGCCAGGTTGTTTCATCCTATAAAGATGATGGTAAGCAATTGCCAATAGATGTATCTACTCTGACGAATGGAATTTATTTTGTTCGCATCAACGATTTAAATGGAGAAAATAAAGCAGTTTTAAAATTTGTGAAGAATTAAAAAAACACGTTTCAATTATAAAAAAACCTGCTTTATATAGCAGGTTTTTTTATTCTCAAATTTTAAAAAATGCTTTCGTGTAAAGTATTTTTTTGCACTTGAAGCTGAAAGTAAAGCATGAGTGAATAAATTCTCAACTTTATGTTTTTATGATTTTGTATTAATACTTCTCTTTAACTTTGTTTCGCCTTAGAATTGGAGCTCGGAATTTTGTTTTTGAAAATTTATATTTTAAATCACACCTAACTGAACGAAATTAAATTAAAAATCCGGGCTCCGATCAAGGTCAATTTTCAGTTACAGTAAACTACTTAAGATACACTTAACTTTGCCGTTTTCATTAACTTTTTGGTAACAAAAATGTAATCTTCATTTGCAGTCAATCTCAGGTTTTAAAGGGAAATTTACAAAAAAAGCAAATGAAGAATTTTATGAAAAAAAGTTATTTACCAAAGGGCGTTTATGTGAAAGCAAAAATTTTATTTTTTATTTTTTTGAGCGTAAGTATAAGAAATGGTTTAGCACAATCTGTTGTTAGTTGGACAAACGCTGCTGCATTAACAGGGTGGATCACTCCCTCAAATTGGAGTACAAATGCTTACCCCTCTGTTGGCGATTTAGCACAATTTAATAATACCGGCACTGCAAATAATGTCGCAATAGATATGTCAACTCTATCAGGGTCTCTTTCTATCGCAGGAATTGAAATCACTAATTTAAGAGCTGCAAATAATTTAACTGTTGGAAACAGTTCTGCAGTAAACGGGACTCTGAATTTTTCCGGCGGAAATATTAATGCAATACCAAATGCAATTATCAGAAATGGAAGTGGGAAAAACTTAATTATACAAGACTTAAACGGCGGAACAGGATTGATGGGAATTACAATTTCTAATATAACAGACAATAAAGTTATTTTAGATGGAGCAGGAAATATTACATTAGCAAGCATAATTTCTGGCGCTTCTAATTCTCCTCTATCTGTTCAAGGAATAGGATCTGGCGTTGTAAATATTACCGGTGTTGCAAATACTTTTTCAGGTAATATAAATCTTTTAGGAGTTGAGACCGTGTTTTCTGCAGACGGAAGTTTTGGTGCGATACCTGCAGCGGTTACTCCAAGTGCAATTATTATTGATGGTGGACGGATGACTGCAAATTTAACTTACACTTTAAATTCTAATCGTGGAATCCAACTTGGTCAAACTGTAGGTTCTTCCTTAAGTGTGAAAACCGGAACATCTATTCTAACTTACAATGGAATAATGTCAGATAGAACAACAAATGGTTTTCTCGCAAAACAAGGTGGTAATATTCTTCAACTCGGTGGAGTAAGCGTTTATACAGGTTCAACAGCTATTAATAACGGTAGAATTAGATTACTTAACGGGAACGATCGTTTACCAATTACCACAACATTAAATATAGGGCAAGCTGCAAGTACAAATATTGGTATGTTTGATTTGAATGGTTTCAGTCAGCAAGTAGCCGGACTTAACTCTATTATTGGCACCAATGCAAGTGCTGCAAAAAATACTGTAACAGCAACAACTTCTTCTACTCTTGTAATTAATGCCATAAGTAATTATTCTTATACCTATGGAAATGGAACGGCAGCTAATTCTGGTATTATTATTGGCGCAACAACAATAGTGAAAAATGGAACCGGCCTGCAAATTTTGGGAGATATAAATAGCTATAGTGGAGAAACAATTATTAATGGTGGTGAATTGCGTTTTAGTCCAACCGCCAATGAAAATTTAAATACATCCAGTGTTACTTTGAATGGAGGAACTCTTGGTACGCAAAGCATTACTGCAAATGCTAATTTGAGTTTTGCAACCTTAAAATTAACTAACAATTCAATCATAAATCTTGAAGCAATAAACACACATTCATTAAATTTTTTATCAAGTAATAGTATTGTATGGACAGCTGCGAAAACAATAACTATTACTGGTTGGCAAGGAACATATACATCTGCTTCAGGTTCACCAGGCACTGTTGGAAGGATTTTTGTTGGTTCAACTGCTACCGATTTAACTTTAGCGCAATTGTCTCAGATCGTATTTTTTAATGGCACAAATTATTTTGCTTCAACATTATTGAGTAACGGTGAATTAGTTCCTTATTGTATTGCACCTGTTAATAATAGCGTAAGTAGTAATACACCTTGTGTTGGTTCAAATTTAAATTTATCTGCTTCAGCAACCGGAACATTGGCGCCAATTTTTTCATGGGTTGGTCCAAATAGTTTTTCTTCTAACTTGCAAAACCCTTCTATTATTGCAGCTACGAGCGCAGCAACTGGTATTTATTCTGTTACATCAACAAATGGTTGCGGTGCAACAACAACAACAATTTCTGTTACAATAAATCCAACACCAACACTTTCTATTAATTCTGTAACCATTTGTTCTGGTGGTACTGCAACACTTGTGGTTAGTGGTGCAAATACATATACATGGAATACAACTAGCAACTCACCTACAATTGTTGTTACATTAACGGTTCCAACAACTTATACAGTTAATGCAACATCCACACAAGGTTGTTTCGGTTCTGTAACTACTGCTGTAGCACTTACAAACTCTCCGAGTATTTCAGTTGGTTCTGCAACAATTTGTGTTGGTAAAACAGCTACATTAACTGCTTCCGGTGTTTCTACATATACTTGGAGCACAAATTCAAATGCACAAAGCATAACACTTAATCCAACTGTAACTACAACTTATTCTGTGAGTGGTAATGCATCAGGTTGTCCGGTTACTGCATCAAATACAGCCACTGTTTTTGTTAATCCAAATCCAACAGTAACATTAAATTCACTCGGCGGACCATTTTGTATTAATAGTCCAACTATTGCATTAAGTGGCTCTCCTGCAAGTGGCACTTTTGTTGGAACTGGAGTTTCTGGAAATGTTTTTGATCCATCAATAGCTGGTGCAGGCACATTTACAATTACATATAATTATACAAATGCAAACAACTGTTCCAATTCAGATGCTAAACCTGTTTCTGTAAGTTTGTGTACTGGGCTAAACGAAGTTTCGCAAAATAGTTTGATTAAAATTTATCCAAATCCTGTGAATGATAAACTATTCATTTCAAATTCTACAAATGAAATTTCTAAAATAATTATTGTGAATACATGTGGACAAACTGTTTTATCATTTACAGATGATACAAAACAATCTCCAATTGATGTATCATCTTTAACGAATGGAATTTATTTCATCTATTTAAATAATTTACATGGAGAAAATAAAGCAGTTTTAAAATTCGTGAAAAATTAAAAACTAATATTACTTCATATTTAAAAACAGGTTATAATTTAACCTGTTTTTTTATTTAAAATAGTTTCCCTAATTGTATATACAAAATTAGAACGAACTTTTTCACGCTTAATTATAAACAGGTTCTCAGCACCTTTTATATAATTTACATTTTTCAATATTTTCAAATAATAGCTATCTTTATCGTTCAAAATTTTAATTATGCAAAACGTTTTAAAAGCATTAGGAATAAAGGAAGTAAATGATGGTTGTAGTACCGGTTCAAATTGGTTTGCAAATGGTGATGTAATTGAATCGTATAGTCCGGTTGATGGAAAGTTAATTGCGAAAGTAAAAACGGCAACAAAAACAGATTATCAAAAGATTACGAATGCAGCATCTAATGCATTCAAATATTGGCGTACTATCCCCGCACCAAAACGTGGTGAGATCGTTCGTCAGTTTGGTGATAAATTACGCGCTAAAAAAACATTACTCGGAAAATTAGTTTCTTATGAAATGGGAAAGTCATATCAAGAAGGTTTAGGTGAAGTACAAGAAATGATTGATATCTGTGATTTTGCAGTAGGATTATCCCGTCAGCTTTATGGATTAACAATTCAAAGTGAGCGCGCAAATCATCGCATGATGGAACAATGGCATCCGCTTGGTGTTGTTGGAATAATAAGCGCGTTTAATTTTCCAGTTGCAGTATGGAGCTGGAACACAGCATTGGCTTGGATAAGCGGAGATACCTGTATTTGGAAACCGTCTGAAAAAGTTCCTTTGTGTTCTATCGCTTGCCAAAATATTTGGAATGAAGTGGCAAAAGAAAATAATTTGCCGGAAGGGATTTCATGTATAATTAATGGCGATTTTCAAGTGGGAGAATATCTAACTAATGATGTGCATGTGCCATTGATCTCTGCAACTGGTTCAACACGCATGGGAAAAATTGTTGGTGCAAAAGTTGCTGAGCGTTTTGGAAAATCTATTTTAGAATTAGGAGGTAACAACGCAATTATTGTTACGCCTCATGCCGACTTAGATATGACAATTATCGGCGCTGTGTTTGGTGCGGTTGGAACGGCAGGACAGCGTTGTACAACAACACGACGTTTAATAATTCATGAAAGTATTTACGATAAAGTAAAAGATAAATTAATAAAAGCATATGGTCAATTAAAAATTGGGGATCCATTGCAAGAAACAAATCATGTTGGTCCATTAATTGATAAAGATGCGGTTAAAGCATACATGAATTCAATTGAACAAGCAATTGTTGAAGGTGGTAAAATTGTTGTTACAGGTGGTGTACTCGAAGGCAGGGGTTATGAAAGTGGTTGTTATGTGAAACCAGCAATTGTTGAAGCAAAAAACGAAATGCAAATTGTGCAACACGAAACGTTTGCGCCAATATTATATTTAATCAAATACAAAACTATTGAAGAAGCAATTGAATTACAAAATGGTGTACCTCAAGGTTTATCA
>Ga0206968_10002_pt1 | contig 87650 bp, 70 predicted proteins | sample Alteio_BWOrgHeat_22_FD_153254 | JGI IMG/M metagenome (GOLD analysis project Ga0206968, IMG submission 153254) | Enriched cells from forest soil in Barre Woods Harvard Forest LTER site, Petersham, Massachusetts, United States -... | ecosystem: Environmental > Terrestrial > Soil > Temperate forest >... | reverse complement strand
ATTCATTAAAAACGAGTGCATCTTTATCTAATCCTGCAGCTAAACCTACTGGATTATTAAAATTTAATCCAAAAAGTGATTTTTTTAAGGATGGATGTTCTACTTTATAAATAGCTCTAAAAAGATAAGAAAAACCAGGAATTAAATGACCCATTTTTATCATCGAAAACGTGAAATGATGCGCTTTTTCGGGATTGAGTTTAAATAAAATGGGTTTTAAAAAAGAATACATAATAACTGCTTATACAAAGGTAAATGAATTTAAAGGGAGACCCTATTTTTAGCAAAAAAATAAAAAAAATATTTTTTTTACTTAAATTAACAAAAAACTTATATATTTGCGTCAAAATTAAACTAAAACAAAAATGAAAAAAGTATTATCTATCATTGCTGTAGCTGCTATATCAGCTACTTTCGTAGCTTGTGGTCCTTCTAAAGAAGAAATGGAAGCTCGTGAAAAAGCAAAAGCTGACTCTATTGCTGCTGTTGAAAAAGCTCAACAAGATTCATTAGCTGCTGCAGAAGCAGAAACTGCTAAAATGGCAGAAGAAGCTGCTGCAAAAGCAAAAGCTGATTCAACACGTGTAGCTGATTCATTAGCTGCTGCTGCTAAAGGTGGTAAAAAGAAAAAATAATTTCTGACCCCTAAAGATTTAAGAAACCTCAGGTATAAAACTTGGGGTTTTTTCATTTGTACATATCCAACTCTTTTCCAACAATAGTCTGTGTATAATTGCTTTGCTCTCTTACGAGAATATCTTAAAGCAATTTCAATATTTGTATATGCGCATCATATTCTCTGCAATAGCAGTATTTTTAATAATTTCTTGCTCCAACAATAATCAGGAAAAAGATAAACACACCGTTTTTACTTATAACGAAACTGCCGGAATTACATCTCTAGATCCAGCAGCTTCTTCCAATTTTGAAAATATTTGGGGCGTTAATCAACTCTTTAATGGCCTTGTTCAAATGGATGATGAACTCAATGTTGTTCCATCTATCGCAAAAAAATTTAGCATTAGTAATGATGGATTAACATATACTTTTAATTTAAGAAACGATGTTTATTTCCACGATGATAAATCGTTTAAAGATGGAAAAGGTAGAAAGGTTATAGCTGAAGATGTGGTTTACAGTTTTAATCGTTTATATGATAGTAAAGTAAGTAGCGCTTTATCAGTTGTCGGTATTATTGATCAAGATGAAAAAAACAAAAAGGGAATAACAGCACCAAATGATTCTACAGTTATTATTTTATTGAAAGAGCCTTTCGGAGCTTTTTTAAGTACACTTACTATGAAATATTTTAGTGTAGTGCCGCATGAAGCAATTGATTTTTATAAGCAAGAATTCAGAAGAAACCCAGTTGGTACCGGTCCATTTGTTTTTAAATTGTGGGATGAAGGTACAAAATTGATTATGCACAAAAATCCAAATTATTTTGAAACAGACGCGCAAGGAAATAGGTTGCCTTATGTAGATGCAGTTTCGGTTTCATTCATAAAAGAAAAACAAACCGCATTTATGGAACTTCTGAATGGTAAGTTGGATATGATCAGTGGAGCAGATGCTTTTAATATTAGAGAAGTATTAAATAAAAATGGAGAATTGAATGAAGAGTACACAAAGAAATTTTATTTGCAAAAAGAAAGATTTTTAAAGACAGATTACATAGGGATTTTAATTGACTCTAAATTAGAGATTGTAAAAAAATCACCTTTGAGATTAAAAGCAATCAGACAAGCAATTAATTATGGGTTTGATCGTGATAAAATGATCAAATACTTAAGAAATAATATTGGTAAACCGGCACATGCAGGATTTGTTCCTCATGGATTAAAAAGTTTTAATGAAAATAAAGTAAAAGGTTACCACTATAATCCGGAAAAGGTTCGTGATTTATTGGCCGAAGCTGGTTATCCTCAGGGTAAAGGACTTCCTGAAATGACAATGTATGCAACTGAAAATTTTAAAGAAATAGTTGAATACATTCAATCTCAATTAGCAGAAAACCATATTAAAATTCAAATCAGTGTAGAGAAAGCTTCCGTTTTAAAACAAGCTGTGATTAATAGTCAGTACATGATGTTCAAGAAATCATGGGTTGGTGATTACGCCGATGAAGAGAATTTTTTAAGTATGTTTTACAGCAAGAATTTTTCACCGGATGGGTTCAATTATTTTCATTACAGCAATCCAAAATTTGATAAAGCATTTGAAGAATCGATGAAAGAAAAAAATGATACCATTAGAAGAAATTTATACCAAAGCATGGATCAGATGATAATTGACGATGCACCAATTGTGCCATTATTTTATGATGAAGTAATTAGGATCGTTAATAAAAGAATTTCTGGTTTGGGAAACAATCCAATGAACTTGCTCAATGTAAAAACAGTTAAGAAGAACTAACTTCTTTTTTTCTAATTTGTAAAAAACTTATTGTTGCTCCTATTACTGCAAGTGTAGGTCCAAACATAATTCCTATTAAATCACCGGTTAAAGTTGGTAAAGTCATGAAAACACAATAAACACAACCAATCCCAATCGCATAACCTCTGTTTTTCTTTACAAATTGAATACTGTTTTTAATGTTGAATTGATGACGCTCGCAATTATAATCCATAATTGAAAAACCGGTAAAATACCAACCAATAATTATTCCGAGCGGAAAAGTGATAAAGAAGAGTGGAGGAATAAAAATAGAGATCATCCATAATCCAAAACCAATAATTAATTCCATAAAGAAATTTCTAATACTCATAAAAATTCCCCTAAAAATATTTTTTATAAATTGAATAAAATGAAATGGAAATTTTGTGTCCGCTAATTTTTCTTCAGTCCTTTCTGAAAGCAATGAAAATAGAGGGGAAAGAAAGATCAATAAAAGATATTTACTAAAGACACTTCCAATAAACCAAAAAACAAGTTTCAAGATCCATAAAATAATAAAACCGAAAGCGCCAGATAATTTAGGTTTAATGAACGCAAGCCATTCAATATTATTACCGACATTTTCTAGATTTAAATAAGGTTTAATAAGATTAGTAAAATAATCAGCTAAAGCAATAAATCCATATAATGTTGCCACCCAAATGGCCATCCAAATTAATAATGGATAAAATATATAAGGCCACAAACCCTTTTCAAATAAAAGTGAAAAAGCTCTAAAACAGTTTGTAAATCCTCTCCCGAAATCAGAAAATAATTTCATTTAAAAACAATTACATTTTTTCCGGAACATTAATTCCTAGTAAGTGCATTCCGCTTGCGATGATTTGTGCGCATTGTTTTATCAGAACTAATCTAAATTGTTGAATCTTTTTATTTTCTTCTTTCAAAATAGAATGCTCGTGGTAATAGCGATTAAATGTTTTAGTGAGTTCATAAATGAAGTTGGCAACTACCGCAGGGTTATATGTTTTACCACTTTCTTCTACAGCTTGTTCAAATTCAAAAACATATTTAATCAATTCTCTTTCTAACTCATTGATGTCGTTAAAAGATTTATTTATTTCAAATGAAATATTTTGCTCATTCGCTTTACGAATAATAGATTTAATCCTTGCATGAGTATATTGAATAAATGGCCCTGTGTGCCCATTAAAATCAATACTCTCTTTAGGATCAAACATCATTTTTTTCTTGGGATCAACTTTTAAAATAAAATATTTTAATGCACCTAAACCAATTGTTTTAATTAATTCATTTAATTCTTCATTTGAAAAGCCCTCCACTTTGCCTAATTCTTGTGTGGTTTGTTTAGAAGTCTCAAACATTTCATCTAATAACTCATCTGCATCAACAACTGTTCCTTCTCTACTTTTCATTTTACCTTCAGGTAATTCAACCATGCCATAACTTAAATGATAACACTCTTTAGCCCATGCATAACCAAGTTTTTCGAGGATAATGAATAAAACTTTAAAATGATAATCTTGTTCATTACCAACCGTATAAATAGCTTGATTTAAATTAGGGTAATCTTTAAAACGCAATAAAGCTGTTCCAAGATCTTGCGTAATGTATACGCTGGTGCCATCTGCGCGCAATACAACTTTTTCATCTAGTCCTTCTGCTGTTAAATCAATTCGTATACTTCCATCTTCTTTCTTGTAAAAAACTTTTTTCTTTAAACCTTCATTTACAATTTCTTTTCCTATAATGTAAGTTTGGCTTTCATAATAAATTTTATCAAAATCAACACCAAGTGTTTTATAGGTCACATCAAAGCCTTTGTATACCCAGGAGTTCATGGTTTGCCAAAGGGTCATCACATCCTTATCTCCCAATTCCCATTTCTTCAACATATCTTGTGCTTCAATAATGGAAGGTGCTTTTTTTTCTGCCTCTTCTTTACTTAAACCTTTTTCTACGAGTTCTTGAATTTCTTTTTTATAAACTTTATCAAATTCAACATAATATTTTCCAACCAGATGATCACCTTTGATATCAGTAGATTCAGGAGTTTCACCATTTCCAAATTTTTGCCATGCTAACATACTTTTGCAAATATGTATACCGCGATCGTTTACAATATTTGTTTTTATAACCGTATGTCCATTTGCTTTTAATATTTCGGCAACAGAAAACCCTAATAAATTATTCCTGATATGTCCGAGATGTAATGGCTTATTGGTATTCGGACTACTATACTCCAACAAAATAGTTTTACCTGTGCTGTTTAACTTTTTATAACCATTGTATTTAGCGGCAACAGTTTCATTTAAATAATTGCACCAAAAACTTGTTGTAAAACTGATATTCAAAAAACCTTTTACAATATTGAAATCTTTAAGTGATGGATTTTTACTTATGATATAGTCTCCTATTTCTTGACCAATTTCTTCTGGTTTTTTCTTAGTTTCCTTTGTATAATTAAATGTTGTTAAGGTATAATCACCATCAAATTCTTTTTTAGTTTTTTGAAGTAATATTTTTTGATTCGATAACCCGTAGATTGAATGCAGGGCTTCCGTTATTGATTGTTCCAGTATCTGAATGGCATTTGTCATATTGTAAAATTAAAAATATTGTTAGAGTTTTTAAAGAATTATTAGATAATAAAAAAGTCCGCACAAGGCGGACTTTCAATTGAAACAAATGAAAGACTTAATCTATGATAAGTTTACGTCTGGTTTTTTCTTTGTCAGCAGTTACTTCAATATAGTATACTCCTCTTGCATATTCTGAAACCTTAATTTTCACTTGGTTGGCAACGCCTTTATCTGAAGCTATCAAGCGACCAACGTTGTCATATATCATGTAATCAAAATTCTTTCCAAAATAAGAAATAGTTAATTGATCGCTAGATGGATTAGGAAAAATCATCAACTCATTATTTACAAGTGCCTGAGTTTTTAATCCTGTACTTCCGCAAGAATTAACTGTTTCTGTAAACATAGCGGTAGATGTACAACCATTAACAGCTCCTGTTAAAGTATAGGTTGTTGTAATTGTTGGTGAAGAAAAAATTGGATTAAATGTTGAACCAGAATCCCAAGTGTAACTTGTTGCTCCATTACCGGTAATATTTACAGCATCTCCAATACATATTGGATTAGAGCTTGAAGAAATAGCTAAAGTTGGATTTGGATTAACACTTACAGACACTACTACGGGTGTGCCACAATTGCTATTGCTGCCTGTAACAGTATATGATGTTAATGTTATTGGACTAACGTTAACGGTAGAAGTTAATGCACTTGTGCTCCAACTATATGTCCCGGCACCACTTGCTGTTAGATTTGTACTTTTACCAACACAAATAACAGTATTACCGGTTACAGTAACTGTTGGATAATTAATAACGCTAACAACCGCTGTACTATTACCAATACAATTACCAATTTTGCCCGTTACCGAATAAATTTGTGTGGCTGCTGGTGTAAGTATGTTAGAATTACCCGAGAGGTTTCCAGGATTCCATGTATAAGTTGTATAACCACTTGCATTTATAGTTGAAGAACCACCGGCGCAAACTGAGCTTGAAACAGGATTCAATAATAAAGCAGGAGCGGAAATTATATTAACAGAAATTGTTGCGTTACCATTACATCCGCCATTTGTACCGCTTACAGTATAAATGGTTGAAGATGCAGGAGTAACTGTTATCGCACTTCCAGTTAAATTAACCGGTTGCCATGTAAATGTAGTAGCGCCAGTTGCAGATAAACCAACTGTGCCGCCCGCACAAATTGTCGGAGTAGTTGCTGATGGAATAATTGTAATACTTGAGCCAATTGTAACACTCACTGTCTGCGTATTTGAACATACTCCATTTTTACCAACTACAGTATAAACTGTATTACTTGCAGGCGATACAATAAGTGGATCGCCATTAAAGCCATTACTCCATGAATAAGTTGTTGCACCACTTGCGATAATTGTGGCTGTTCCTGCAGCACAAATAGTTTGATTGTTTACAACTACGTTTGGAGTTAAAGTTACTGTTATCAATTGTGATTGAACATTTGAGCAATTTGCATTACTACCATTAACGGTGTAAGTTGTAGTAATAGTTGGTGTTACTACAATACTATTTGTTGTTTGAGTTGTACTCCAACTATAGCTTGATGCACCACTCGCTGTTAATGTTACGTTTGTACCTGAACAAAGATTGGTTGTTGTAGTTGCTAACGCAACAGTAGGCTGTATGGCAACCGAAATTGTTTTAGTTATTGTAGAAGTTACTGTTCCATTATTTGCTACGCAGGTAATTGAATACAAACCAGACGCACCAAATGTTACGTTTGTATTTGTACCGTTAGGTGCAGAAAGTGTAGCAGTAGCAGGTGGATTTGCTGTCCAGGTATACCCTGCAGCACCTGTACTATTATTTGTAAATGTAACAGAAATACCTGTACAACCACTGGTAGGGCTAGCAACAGCCATTGAAGGAGCAGGTAAAAATATATTAATGTTATCTACATAAAGTGCTTGTCCGTAATGTCCTCTATTCACAAAAGTGATCATTACATTTGGTTGCAATGCAGCTAAACCTGATATATTAATACTATCTGTTCGCCATTCGCTAGCCAGTGGTACAAATACATTAGCTTGTAATGTACCTGGAGATGTAGAAAGTGTAGCCCCACCTTTACTGTATATGCTAGTCCAACTCGTACCACAATTGGTAGTTAGTTTCAACTCCAAAGTATCTGAGTAAGGATTTTGAGGTGTAATATTTGCTGTATTATCAAACTGTTTATAGGCTACATCAAATCGTATTTTAGCATTTGCGACGTTGCTAAAATTATAACGAGGTGTTCGCATCTCATCTCGTAAACCTGTTGCATCTTCGTCGTAATCATCAAACATTGCACAGGCGGCAGCGGCATTTACTGTAAAACCTCCGACACCAAATTTCTTTTCCCAATAAACACTATCGTTATCAATATTATATGAAGACCAATTTACTGGTAAGAATGGAGCACCTTGAAAGCCTTCAACTAAAGGTAAAGCAATAGGGCCTGCAATAGTAATATATCCATTTTTCACTTTTGTATTTGTTCCATTTGAATTGCCAGCAGTTAATGTTACGTTGTAAACACCAGGAGTTGTCCATGTTACGCTTGGGTTTGATACAGTTGAAACAGCCGGTGTTCCGCCTTGGAAATTCCAAGTCCATGAAGTGGCAGCATATAAAGAACTATCTGTAAAAACAATTGGAGTATTAGGACAAGTATTTCTAATTACAGAAAAGAAATTAGCCACTGGCGGATGAGTTAAGAAACCAGCCGCACAATTCATGGCCGCAAACGCGTTAATTCTTCCTGTACCTAATTGATTTGGAGTATAAGCTGAATTAGCAGCAATTGTGTAAATGCTACTAGCCGCAGTTGTTAGAATACAATTAATAACATCATTTTGAGTCATGTAAGAACATTTTGAAAGCATCAAGGCAGCTAAACCCGCAGTTAACGGACAAGCCATTGATGTTCCTGAAAATGATTGATAAGTATTTGCTGGTGTTGTGCTCAAAATGTTTTCACCAGGTGCTGATATATCTACCCACGTTCCGTAACAAGAAAAACTTGATTTAACGTCATTATTTGCTACAGAAGCAACCGCTACAACATTATTATAAGCACCAGGATAATGCAAAACGGCATCATTGTCATTTCCGGCAGAACAAAAAATAACGCAACCTTTATTCCAGGCATAATCAATTACTGATTGAGCAGCAGCTGAAGGCGCACCGGTACCTCCCCAAGAACAGGAAATAACACGTGCTTTTGCTTTTGCAGCATATATAATACCATTGTAACCATAGTTAACAGAAGTTGTAGGATCACCATCCTTCGCGCATTTAACGGGTATAATTTTTACATTCCATCCAATTGATGCAACTCCAAGGGAGTTATCCGTTCTCGCACCAGCAATACCTGAAGTGTGTGTGCCATGATCCATTGCATTGTTAGTAGGAATTGTATTATTATCAAAATCGGCAACATCATAACCATTAACATCATCCACATAACCATTGTTATCATCATCAATAAGATTTGCTGCTATTTCTCCTGGATTAGTATAAATGTTTGAAACCAGATCAGGATGACTCCTATCAATAGCATTATCAACTATTGCCACTGTAATATTAGAGTTTCCATTTGATGTACTATTAAAAATTGTCCACGCACTTTGAGCATTGATCTGCGTTAAATGCGCACCAACAGTTGGATCATTTGGAGTAACATGAGTTTTTAATAGCATAACTTTTTCAGCATAATCAACTGAATGGTTTTTCTTTAAATCTTCAATAAGGCTATCTATTTGAGTTTTATTTGTAAACTCTAATTGCAAAATGTGCATTAAATCAACATCATCATCCGCTTGGTAAAAAGGTTTATAAGCTTTTGTAATTCCGTATTTTGAAATAAAATCTTTTAAAATAGTTATTTTATCTAATGGAATATTATTTGGATTCTCCTTATTCAGAGATTTAATTGTACCGGTTTTAAATTTTAAGAAAATTTGACCGTCTACATATTCACGATTAACATTTTGAGCTTTGTTTAATAAAAATAAACTCAAGAAAATAAGAGTAAAAATTTTTTTCATTTTAATTTTGTATAATGTTAGTTAAGTAAATCTAATGAAAAAAAAGTGAAAATGGAAGTGTATTGTGAAAAAAAGTTGATAAATTTAACAAATGCGAATTGCGGTCATTGATTGTGGAACGAATACGTTTAATTTACTAGTAGTAGATTTAAAAAAGACATCTTTTGAAAGTGTACACTCATCTAAGATCCCTGTAAAACTTGGTGAAGGAGGAATCAATAATAGTTACATCAATGCTATGCCATTTCAAAGAGGCGTTGACGCATTAATTAGTTTTAAAAAGCAAATAAATTCCCTTAATGTATCTCAAACTCATGCTTATGCAACTTCGGCTATAAGAGATGCAAAAAACGGAATAGAATTTAAGGATAAAGTTTTTAAAGAATCTGGTATAAATTTAAATATCATTGATGGAAATAAAGAAGCCGATCTTATTTATAAAGGGAATAAATTGGCGGTGCATTTAACTAATTCGCCTTCACTGATCATGGATATTGGTGGAGGTAGTACCGAGTTTATTATTGGAAATGACAAGGAAATTTTTTGGAAAAAAAGTTATCGCTTAGGCGCTGCAAGATTATTAGAGAAATTTAAGCCTAGCGACCCAATTATTTCAGATGAAATTAATCAAATCAACACTTATTTACTCGAACAATTAAGTGAATTAACTGAAGCAGTTCAAAAATATAAGCCATGTGAATTAATTGGTTCTTCGGGCGCCTTTGATTCGGTAGTTGAAATGATCCAAAGTGAATTGAATGGCGAACCTTTCATTAAAACGAAAACAGAATATATTGTAGAAAATAAAGATTATTATCATATTTCTGAAAATGTAATAGTATCTACATTGCAACAAAGAAGAAACATGAAAGGGTTAGTTGAAATGCGAGTAGATATGATTGTTGTTTCATGTTTATTAATAAATTTTGTTTTAAAAAATTGCAGAATAAATAATATGAGGGTATCTACTTATTCACTGAAAGAAGGCGCCTTGCAGGAAATTATGCAAAATAATAATGTTAGCGAGTAGTATAAAATAAATGTATGTCTAAAATATTAATTATAGATGATGAAAAGGCGATTCGCCGCTCAATAAGAGAAATTCTTGAGTTTGAACAATATTCTGTGGAAGAGGCTGAGGACGGAGCTCAGGGCTTGGAGTTCGCACTAAAAAATAAGTATGATGTTATTTTAAGTGATATAAAAATGCCAAAACTTGACGGAATAGAATTACTCCAAAAATTGATTGATGCTCACTGTGAAAGTGCTCTAATTATTATGAGTGGGCATGGAAATATAGAAACAGCAGTGGATGCCGTAAAAAAAGGAGCTTACGATTATCTTGCCAAGCCAATTGATCTGAATCGCTTATTAATTGCAGTTCGTAATGCAATGCAAAGAAACGAATTGGTTCAAGAAACAAAAGTTCTGAAAAAGAAAATAGCTAAAACAATTGATATGGTTGGCAACTCGCTCGTTTTAACTAATGTAAAAGATATGATCGAAAAAGTTGCACCAACGGAAGCACGCGTTTTGATAACAGGTAGCAATGGAAGCGGAAAAGAATTAGTTGCAAAATGGATTCATGAAAAAAGTAATAGATCTGCTGGCCCATTAATAGAAGTAAATTGTGCAGCTATTCCAAGTGAATTAATAGAAAGCGAATTATTTGGTCACGAAAAAGGAGCTTTTACAAGCGCCGTTGCACAACGAAAAGGTAAGTTTGAATTAGCAGAAGGAGGCACTCTTTTCTTAGACGAAATTGGTGACATGAGTTTAAGTGCGCAAGCAAAAGTATTACGTGCTTTGCAAGAAAATAAAATAACAAGAGTAGGTGGTGATAAAGAAATAAAAGTGAACGTGCGTGTTATTGCCGCAACAAATAAAGATTTAAAAAAGGAAATTGAAAAAGAAAATTTCAGGGAAGATCTCTTTCACCGATTAAGCGTTATTCCAATTCATTTACCTGGTTTGGATGAGAGAAAAGAAGACATTCCTTTGTTAGCAGAACATTTTTTAAATTTAATTTGTGAAGAAATGAGTGTTTCTAAAACAATCTCAAGCCAAGCTATTAAAGCTCTTCAAGCAAGGAGTTGGCCAGGTAATATTAGAGAATTTAGAAATGTGATAGAACGTTTAATAATATTAGGAAATAAAGAAATTTCTGAAGACGATATTAGAAAATTCGGAATTAATTAACTTAATCTCATGTCTTCTATAATTAATTGTGTGGAGATTTTGCCATTGAATTCGTTTTCCTGAATTTTGAAAACAATATCCATCGGTGTTTTGTCGTGAAAAAATTTCACATAATCTCCTTTATCGTATGCAATTGCATTAAATCTAATATTCGGATTTGATTTTTGAAACAATTCTAATTTCAAATGGTTGCTTCCTACAATTCTTGCCCATCCCGTATCATAAACATTTTTGCTGTTAAATAAAGGTGTCATGTTTTCCGGACCATGAGGTGCAAATTGTTTAAGTATGCGTAACATTTTTGGAATGATTTCATGAAATTCAATTTCTATATCAATCTGAATTTGTGGAATTAGTTGTTCATCTTTTATTGATTTGCTAACTACGTCTTCAAACTTTGTAATAAAGGCATTTACATTTTCCTTTTTTAAAGTTAATCCGGCTGCAAATTTATGGCCACCAAATTGTTCAAGTAAATCACTACATTTTTCTATTGCACTATAAACATCGTAATCCCTTACACTTCTTGCGCTACCTGTGGCCTTACCATCACTTTCAGTTAATACAATTGTAGGTTTGTAATATCTTTCTATCAAACGAGAAGCAACAATACCAACAACTCCTTTATGCCAATTCTGACTAAACAAAACGGTTGATTTTTTAAATTCTGTGATTGGATCATTTTCCATCATTTGAAATGCTTCAGTTGTTGTCCCAAGATCTAAGTCTTTGCGTTGTGTATTAGTATCATTAATGCCTTTTGCAAACTCAGTTGCAGCATTTTCATCTTCACAAACTAATAACTCTACTGCTGCGCTACCTTGTTTAATTCTCCCGGCTGCATTAATCCGCGGACTTAACACAAAAACAAGATTAATAATATTTATCTGTTTAATTAATTGATTTAAATTTAATAAAGCTTTAATACCGGGACGAGGATTGTTATTTATTTTCTCTAAACCAAAATAAGCGAGAACTCTGTTTTCTCCGGTAATTGGAACAATATCTGCAGCGATACTGGTAACAACAAGGTCTAAGAAATTATAACATATGTTTACATCAAGTTTATTTTTAATGCTGTAAGCCTCAATCAATTTAAAACCGATGCCTGCACCACTTAATTCTTTGAACGGATATTTACAATCACTTTGTTTTGGATCAAGAACTGCAATTGCATTCGGTATTATTTCTCCAGGTAAATGATGGTCACAAATAATAAAATCTATTTTCTTTTCATTCGCATAGTTAATTTTATCATTTGCCTTAATACCGCAATCTAACGCAATAATTAACGAGAAATTATTTTCAAAAGCAAAATCTATTCCTTTAAATGAAATACCGTAACCTTCGGCGTATCTATCCGGAATATAGTAATCAATTAATTTTGTATGTTCTTTAAAGAAACTATAAACAATGCTTACGGCGGTTGTTCCGTCTACGTCATAATCTCCGTAAATAAGAATTTTTTCATTTGTTTCAATTGCTTTTATAATTCGATTAATGGCTTTGTCCATGCCTTTCATTAAAAAAGGGTCATGTAATTGGTTGTATTCAGGTCTGAAAAACTTTTTAATTTTTTCAAACTCCAATAAGTTGCGTTCAGATAATAAAGTAGCGATTACCCTGTCTACTTTTAAAATTTCTTGAATTTTTTTTATTTGATTTTTATCCTGGTTAGTCTCTAATATATTCCAACGTTTTTCCAAATCTTCACAATGTCTTTAAAGTTCAATATTTATTATGCAATGTTGTGATATACAGCTTCTATATCATCATCTTCTTCCATTTTCTCTATCATTGCCATTACATCTGCTTCCTGAGCAGCAGTTAATTCTTTGAAGGTTGTTGGAACGTAAATTTTACTGGTTTCAATTAAGTTTAGTTTTTTGTCTTCTATACCTTGTTGCATATTTCCAAAATCACTAAAAGCAGTTTCAATAATAAAATGATTATTCTCTTCATCAAAATTAATATCTTCTAATCCAAAATCTATTAATTCCAATTCCAAATCATCTTTTTTCAATCCTGTAGCATCAATTTTGAACATCACTTTTCTCTCAAACATATAACTTACAGAACCATTAGTTCCTAAAGATCCGTTCGCCCTTGAAAAATATAGCCTTACACTTGCAACAGTGCGAGTAGGATTATTAGTAGTGCATTCTACAAGAACAGGTACGCCATGAGGAGCGTAACCTTCATATATAACTTCTTCATAGTTCGTTGAATCTTTTTCACTTGCTCGCTTAATTGCTCCGTCAACATTCACTTTAGGCATGTTTACAGCTTTCGCATTCGCAATAATCATTCTTAAACGGGCATTTGAATCGGGGTTTGGTCCACCAATTTTTACAGCTATTGCAATTTCCCTTCCAATCTTAGTAAACGCTTTTGCCATTTTAGCATAGCGTTTAAACATGGTGGCTTTCCGTGTTTGAAATATTCTTCCCATGATTTTCTTTTTTATTTAATTTACAAAATTATAATTTACATTCAATTATTTAGTTAGTTCGTTTAAAATGTCAGAAAGTTTTTTCGTTAAATTTTTTCTTGAATAATTTTTTATTGCTTTTTCATTTCTTATAATGTTTTGATTTTTGTACAAGGTCAAAATATTATTTTTTAATGTTTGAGTATCTTCAAAGTCACTTATAAATCCTGCTTTTGTTTCATTTAAAATTAAAGCCAGATCGCCATCAACTGGGCCAATAGCAAGTATTGGTGCACCTGCAGACAAATACTCAAAAAATTTTCCTGTTAGTATTCCTTTTGCATTTTGTGTATTGTTAACCAATAATAAATTTACTCTTGATCTTTGCTGTTCTTCAATAACTTTATCATGCGGAAGGTATTCAATTTTTTTTACGAACTCAGCTAGCCCATATTTTTCAATACTTTCTTTAACTGAAATATCTAATTTGCCAACTAATTTTATTTCTAATTCTTTTCCAAACGATTCATTTTCTGTCACAAGTTCTTTTAAAACTTTCCATAAACCCTCTGGATTCCTGCTTTTAACCAAAGTCCCAATGTGCGCAATACTAAATTTTTCATCTTTTGTTATTTCTGTTTTTGCAAGATCATCTTCGTCAAAACCGTTTGTTATAATCTTAAATTTAGAGTTTTGATTTATCTTTTCATTAAGTTGTATCAATTCATTATTTAGTGATCTGCCAATACTTATAACACAATCACTTTCAGCTAAAACTTCTTTTTCTAATCGTTTGTGTTTTTTATCTGCCCAATGACTTAACTTAAGGTCTGAGTAAAAATCAATATTGGTCCAGGGATCTCTAAAATCGGCCACCCATTTAATTTCTTTGTATTTCTTTTTTAATTCTTTCGCTATCAAATGCAGGCTGTGAGGTGGACCACTACTTATGACTACATCTATTTTGTTTTTTGAAAGATAATTTGAAAGATACTTAATGGATGGTTTTATCCAGAATTTTCTTGCATCGGGGATAAAAAAATTACCTCTAATCCAGATGGCTAGGTTATTTAATCGACTAGTTTTTTTAGACTCATTTAAAAAAGCAGCGTTAATTTTTTGATTTTTCTTTTGGCCTATAAAGGCTTTGTAGACTTTGTAAGGCTCCCAAATTGGCGTTTTTAGCACAGTAATAGATTTAGGAATATCTTTTTCTAAACTGATGTCAATTTCTGGTATTTCTCCATTTTCAGCAGTGTAAACTATTGGATCCCATCCATATTCTTGCAGGTATTTTACAAACTTTAACCACCTTTGAACTCCTGCACCACCGCTTGGAGGCCAATAATATGTTATAATCAACACCTTTTTCATAATGGCTCTGTAAAGCTAATGAAATTTGGAAGATGTGTTTAAATATTAAGTTTTAGATTTTTTTATCGTACAAGTAAACGTTTTATTTTCATAGCCAGACAGCCTTTGTAATTTAAATAATGTTTTCTGAAATACTGATAATCAATCTATAACGTTAGTTTTGGGAAGGTAATATTTTTGAGATAGAAAAGTCATGGAGAACTTTAAACCCCCTCTTCAAAAAAAGATTAAAAAATATTTTGCGAATGGGAAAAGAATATGTATTTTTGCCACCCCGTTTTGGCGCAAGTTAAAAATTGGGGAAGGAAGAGGGGTTGAAGTAGTTGAGTTCAGAGGGTAAAGGGCAGTAGTTGAGATAATGAAAGCCTGATTAGTTTTGAGCAAAACCGGAATAGAGATTAACAACGTTCATTGAAAATATTGATAACCAAAGGATAGCAAGTTTCTTCTCAAAGAGGAAGAATTAAAGTTAAGGGCCTTGAGGTGAGGGAATAGTCTAATATAACAGACATTCACCTTAAGATGAAAATTAAGGATTCAAATTTTTTTACAATGGAGAGTTTGATCCTGGCTCAGGATGAACGCTAGCGGCAGGCCTAATACATGCAAGTCGAGGGGCAGCGGGAATAGCAATATTTGCCGGCGACCGGCGCACGGGTGCGTAACACGTATACAATCTGCCCATATCAGGGGGATAGCCCGGAGAAATCCGGATTAATACCCCATAATAGCAGGAGAGGCATCTTTCTTGTTTGAAAGCTACGGCGGATATGGATGAGTATGCGACTGATTAGTTAGTTGGCGAGGTAACGGCTCACCAAGACCACGATCAGTAGGGGATCTGAGAGGATTAACCCCCACACGGATACTGAGACACGGATCCGACTCCTACGGGAGGCAGCAGTAAGGAATATTGGACAATGCCCGCAAGGGTGATCCAGCCATGCCGCGTGCAGGAAGAAGGCCCTATGGGTTGTAAACTGCTTTTACACCGGAGAAAACCCCCTTTCGTGAAAGGGGCTGATAGTATGGTGAGAATAAGCATCGGCTAACTTCGTGCCAGCAGCCGCGGTAAGACGAAGGATGCAAGCGTTATCCGGATTTATTGGGTTTAAAGGGAGCGTAGGTGGCCTTATAAGTCAGCGGTGAAAGACTAGAGCTTAACTCTGGAATTGCCATTGATACTGTAGGGCTTGAGTATAGTTGCTGTGGGCGGAATATGACATGTAGTGGTGAAATACTTAGAGATGTCATAGAACACCGATTGCGAAGGCAGCTCACAAAACTATAACTGACACTGAGGCTCGAAAGTGCGGGGATCAAACAGGATTAGATACCCTGGTAGTCCGCACTGTAAACGATGATTACTCGTTGCTGGGGAGCAATTCTCAGTGACTAAGCGAAAGCGATAAGTAATCCACCTGGGGAGTACGCCGGCAACGGTGAAACTCAAAGGAATTGACGGGGGCCCGCACAAGCGGAGGAGCATGTGGTTTAATTCGATGATACGCGAGGAACCTTACCAGGGCTTGAAAGTTAGTGACCGCTCCTGAAAGGGAGCTTTCCGCAAGGACACGAAACTAGGTGCTGCATGGCTGTCGTCAGCTCGTGCCGTGAGGTGTTGGGTTAAGTCCCGCAACGAGCGCAACCCCTACCATTAGTTGCCAGCGAGTTATGTCGGGGACTCTAGTGGAACTGCCCGCGCAAGCGGTGAGGAAGGTGGGGATGACGTCAAGTCATCACGGCCCTTACGTCCTGGGCTACACACGTGCTACAATGGTCACTACAGAGGGCAGCTACATAGTAATATGATGCAAATCTTCAAAAGTGATCTCAGTTCGGATTGAGGTCTGCAACTCGACCTCATGAAGCTGGATTCGCTAGTAATCGCGCATCAGCAATGGCGCGGTGAATACGTTCCCGGGCCTTGTACACACCGCCCGTCAAGCCATGAAAGCTGGGAGTATTTAAAGTCGGTTGCCGCAAGGCGCCGCCTAGAGTAAAACCGGTGATTGGGGCTAAGTCGTAACAAGGTAGCCGTACCGGAAGGTGCGGCTGGAACACCTCCTTTCTGGAGACATTCCTTTCTCAAAGGGCTCTTAATGAAGCTTTAGTTTCGAATTTAAAGGAAGCAAGCTTGTTATTTTTGGTTTATCATAACTTATTCTTAAAAGGAGTTTTAAGAAAGAAGCTGAAACAATTACCCACCAAAAAGGGGTAGTGCATTAGGCAACGAAAGCAAAAAAGGATTTAAGATTTAAGAAATAAGATTTGAAGGTTTAGGATTGAGATCTAAAATCAAAAAATCTGAAATCTGAAATCACAGAGTCCCGTAGCTCAGTTGGTTAGAGCGCTACACTGATAATGTAGAGGTCACCAGTTCAACTCTGGTCGGGACTACACACATTAGTTTTGAATGATGAGTTTTTAGTTTTGAATAGCAATATTAAAAACTAAGAATTAAAAACTTAAAACTTTTAAAATGGGGGATTAGCTCAGCTGGCTAGAGCACCTGCCTTGCACGCAGGGGGTCAACGGTTCGAATCCGTTATTCTCCACAGAGTTCAGTTAAGAGATAGTGAATTTGAGAATTAGTGATTTAACTCGCTAATTCAAACCTCACCACCTCACCAATTGATAATAAGTTCTTTGACATATTGATAAAGACACGAGAGCAAAGCTAATACAGCAATGTATTAGTATTTTTTGCTAACAACAGACGAGGAATGAAATATTTCCTTGTAATTAAAATAAAATTTTAGGTAAAACCAAGCAAAAGTGGTTTTGCCTGTGCTTAGAGCACAATAAAAGAAAGTAAATAAGGGCGCATGGAGGATGCCTTGGCTCTTGGAGGCGATGAAGGACGTGATAAGCTGCGATAAGCCTGGGGGATTGGCAAATACAAATTGATCCCAGGATTTCCGAATGGGGCAACCCGATAGTCTGAAGGACTATCAATCGAAAGATTGCAAACCCGCTGAACTGAAACATCTAAGTAGGCGGAGGAGAAGAAAATAACATATGATTTCGCAAGTAGTGGCGAGCGAACGCGAAAAAGCCCAAACCAGCCTGATTACGGTCAGGTTGGGGTTATAGGACTACAATGTGGACTAATAGATTATAGTAGAACAGGTTTGGAAAGACCGACCAAAGAGGGTGATAGTCCCGTACACGACATAGTCTGTTTACCTAGTAGTATCCTGAGTACTGCGGGGTCGGAGACGCCCTGTAGGAATTTGCCGGCACCATCCGGTAAGGCTAAATACTCCCAAGAGACCGATAGTGAACTAGTACTGTGAAGGAAAGGTGAAAAGAACCGCGAACAGCGGAGTGAAATAGAACCTGAAACCATGCGCTTACAAGCGGTTGGAGCCACTACGTGTGGTGACAGCGTGCCTTTTGCATAATGAGCCTACGAGTTGCTCTTTACTGGCAAGGTTAAGCACTTCAGGTGCGTCAACCGAAGCGAAAGCGAGTCTTAATAGGGCGACATAGTCAGTAGAGGCAGACGCGAAACCTTGTGATCTACCCATGGCCAGGATGAAGTGACAGTAACATGTCATGGAGGTCCGAACTGGTAAGCGTTGAAAAGCTTTCGGATGAGCTGTGGGTAGGGGTGAAAGGCTAATCAAACTGGGAAATAGCTCGTACTCCCCGAAATGCCTTTAGGGGCAGCGTAGAGGTTAAGTTTTATAGAGGTAGAGCTACTGATTGGATGCGGGGGAAGCGATTCCTACCAAGTCCTGACAAACTCCGAATGCTATAAAATATACTCTGCAGTGAGCCCATGGATGCTAAGGTCCATGGACGAAAGAGGGAGAACTCAGACCATCAGCTAAGGTCCCCAAATCTATACTAAGTTGATATAACGTGGTCCGACTGCACTGACAGCCAGGATGTTTGCTTGGAAGCAGCCATTCATTTAAAGAGTGCGTAACAGCTCACTGGTCGAGCGGTTGGGCGTGGATGATACTCGGGCATCAAGTATAGTACCGAAGCTATGGATTTTATACATAAGTGTAATCTGGTAGGGGAGCATTCTAACAGCGTTGAAGGAGTCGCGTGAGCACTACTGGAGCGGTTAGAAAAGCAAATGTAGGCATAAGTAACGATAAGAAAGGCGAGAAACCTTTCCGCCGATAGACTAAGGTTTCCTGAACAACGATAATCGGTTCAGGGTTAGTCGGGACCTAAGGTGAAGCCGAAGGGCGTAATCGATGGACAACTGGTTAATATTCCAGTACTTGTACCACTGCGATGGAGAGACGAAAAAGCGTAAACACGGCGTACTGACGGAATAGTACGTTAAAGCCCGTAGGGTTAGTTTTGGTAGGTAAATCCGCCAGAGCTCTGAAAGGTGATAGTACCCTAACTCGTCAGAGGAGGGGATAAGTGTCCAAGCATGTTTCCAAGAAAATCTTCTAAGCTTCAGGTGAGTACAACCCGTACCGCAAACCGACACAGGTAGTCAAGTAGAATATACTAAGGCGCTCGAGTGATCCGTGGCTAAGGAACTAGGCAAATTAACCCCGTAACTTCGGGATAAGGGGTGCCTCCAGTAATGGAGGCCGCAGAGAAATGGCGGTGGCGACTGTTTAACAAAAACACAGGGCTTTGCGAAAACGAAAGTTGAAGTATAAGGCCTGACACCTGCCCGGTGCTGGAAGGTTAAGAGGAGAGGTTAGAGGTAACTCAAAGCTTTGAATTGAAGCCCCAGTAAACGGCGGCCGTAACTATAACGGTCCTAAGGTAGCGAAATTCCTTGTCGGGTAAGTTCCGACCTGCACGAATGGTGTAACGATCTCCGCTCTGTCTCAGCCACGAGCTCGGTGAAATTGTGGTATCAGTGAAGACGCTGATTACCCGCAACGGGACGGAAAGACCCCATGCACCTTTACTATAGTTTAACATTGATTTCGGGTAAGTGATGTGTAGGATAGGTGGGAGGCTTTGAAGTGGTGGCGCTAGCCATCATGGAGCCAACGTTGAAATACCACCCTTTACTTACTTGGAGTCTAACTCTGCAAAGAGGACATTGTTTGATGGGTAGTTTGACTGGGGTGGTCGCCTCCGAAAGGGTATCGGAGGCTTTCAAAGGTTCGCTCAGTACGCTTGGTAACCGTACGGAGAGTGCAATAGCATAAGCGAGCTTGACTGTGAGGCCGACAAGCCAAGCAGGATCGAAAGATGGATATAGTGATCCGGTGGTTCCGCATGGAAGGGCCATCGCTCATAGGATAAAAGGTACGCTGGGGATAACAGGCTGATCCCTCCCAAGAGCTCACATCGACGGGGGGGTTTGGCACCTCGATGTCGGCTCGTCACATCCTGGGGCTGGAGAAGGTCCCAAGGGTTCGGCTGTTCGCCGATTAAAGTGGCACGCGAGCTGGGTTCAGAACGTCGTGAGACAGTTCGGTCCCTATCTGTTGTGGGCGTTAATGATTTGAGGGGCGCTGACTCTAGTACGAGAGGACCGAGTCGGACAAGCCGCTGGTGTACCTGTTGTGGAGCCAATCTGCACCGCAGGGTAGCTATGCTTGGATGAGATAAGCGCTGAAAGCATCTAAGTGCGAAACTCACCTCAAGATAAGATCATTTTACAAGGATCGTAGTAGACTACTACGTTGATAGGTTACAGGTGTAAAGTCAGTAATGACAAAGCCGAGTAATACTAATTATCCGTAAGCTTTCTATTGTGTAGTAAAAATATCTCGTGTCTTTTTTCAATTTGTTTTTAATAGATTACAAATTGGTAAATTGCAAATGACAGATTCTAAATCTGCTCAATCTGCAATCGCCCAATCTGAAATCTAATCCCTTTATGGCGTCTATTGCGGTGGGGATCACCTCTTCCCATTCCGAACAGAGAAGTTAAGCCCACCTGCGCAGATGGTACTTGGCCTAAAGCCCGGGAGAGTATGTCGATGCCAATTTTACAAAACCACTAAAGCCCCTTTCTAACGATCGGGGCTTTTTGGCTTTAGATACTTTTACAGAAATTTAATCTAATTTTGACTACACCAAATAACTAATTATATGGAACGGCTTTTTGAAATTATTCTTATCATTCACATTATCGCTGGTTCACTAGCACTATTGGCAGGCTTATCAGCCATCTTGTTCCGAAATAAAATAAAATGGCACCGACCTTCAGGGATAATTTATTTTTGGTGCATGAGTATAATTTTTGTTAGTGCTACGTACATGTCTATTTATCATTCAAATATATTTTTATTGTGCGTTAGTTTTTTTACTTACTACAGTGCAATAACCGCTTATCGTTCGCTCTCATTAAAAAAATTACACCTGCAACAAGAACCCGGTAAATTAGATTGGACTATTGAAATTTTTTTTGGATTAATACACATTGCATTTGTAACATATGCTATATTCTTACTATTAAATGGAAATCAAGTAGGAGGAATTATTAGTTTAGTTTTTGGATTACTTGGTATAAGGGGAAATTTTTCGACTATTGCACGTTTAAGAAAAAAATTGGAATGGAAAAACTATTGGCTCCTTGCACATATTAGTGGAATGCTAGGTAGTTACATTGGTGCACTCACAGCTTTTTTAGTAAATAATTCTCAGTATGTTCATTTGCCAAGCATTGTTCTTTGGCTAGGACCAACTGTTGTTTTTGTGCCACTAATTTTTTATGAAATAAGCGTTCATAAAAAGAAAAGCAAAAAATTTGAAAAAACAGTGGCGTGATTCCTGTAAAATAATTAGCCTTATATTTGCAGAACTATTTTGAAAGCACATGTCAGAAATTAAACAGCCTCCCGTTTCTAAATTTACATCCTACCAAGTTTTTGTAATTGTAATACTAGCACTTACTCAGTTTACAGTTGTACTTGATTTTATGGTAATGTCGCCTTTGGGTGATATGCTTATGAAAACAATGGAACTAAAACCATCACAATTTGCATTTGCAGTTTCCAGTTACGCATTTAGCGCAGGTATTTCAGGAATAGCAACAGCAGGTTTTGCAGATCGTTATGATAGAAAAAAATTACTTTTATTTTTTTACGTTGGATTTATTTTAGGCACTTTATTTTGTGGTATTACAACAAATTACCCAATGCTTATTGCTGCACGTATTGTTACCGGTGTTTTTGGAGGAGTGATAGGCTCTGTATCTATGGCTATAGTTGCAGATCTTTTTCCATTAGAAAAACGTGGACGTGTAATGGGATTTATGCAAATGGGTTTTGGTGTGAGTCAGGTATTAGGAATTCCAATTAGTTTATACATTGCAAATCATTGGGGATGGCAATCACCTTTCTTAATGATTGTTGTATTAGCAACATTAGTTTTAGTTGGTATTTTTATTAGAATGGAACCAATTACAAAACATTTAGATGTAAAAACAGATCGAAATCCGTTTATGCATTTAGTGTACACATTAAAGAATAAAGAATACCGAATTGGATTTTTTGCAACGGCGTTACTTTCCATTGGTGGTTTTATGATGATGCCTTGGGGAAGTGCTTTCTCAATAAATAATTTACATATTACAAAAGAACAACTTCCTTTATTATTTATGGTGGCAGGTATTAGTACTTTATTCATTATGCCTATTATTGGTAAACTGAGTGATAAAATAGATAAGTTTGTTTTGTTTACAATTGCATCCGTTTGGATGATGTTGGTTGTTGTTATCTATACAAATCTTACACCTGTTCCACTATGGGTAGTAATGATTTTTAATGTCGCGATGATGATAGGCATTATGAGTCGTATGGTTCCTTCGATGGCGTTAGTTACAGGATTACCGGAGATGCATGATCGTGGGGCGTTTATGAGTATCAATTCTTCTTTACAACAAGTTGCAGGAGGAATTGCTTCTATTGTTGGCGGATTAGTTGTGGTTCAAAAAACAAAATTTAGTCCGCTTGAGCATTATGATACATTAGGTTATGTTATATGTGGAATTAGCATTGTAGGTATTTATTCAATTTACGCTGTAAGTAAAGTTGTAAAAAACAGAAAACAACAAATAACCAAACAAGGTTTTGAAGAAAAAGTGCAACCGAAAGAGCCTGTTTTAAAATGAGAAAAAACAGAACAGCTAAGAATAATATCTGTAAACAGTAAAAAATAGTTAAAAAAAATCCCGGCTATTAGCCGGGATTTTTTTTAATATTCTCTTCTATTAAAATAGTATAAATATTATTTAATTACACACGACCAGCCAGCGCCACCACTAGTAGCTGATTGATCACAAGCTGTTTTTGCTTTACTTTTAGTATCATGTATAGTAACATCAGTTACGGTTGGGGTTGAAGATCCTGAACTAGTAAAAGTGCACTCACAAGTATAATCTTTTTTACAGGAAACCATTGCTAAGCAAGCAATTGAAGCAATTAATAGAGATTTTTTCATTTTAATTTTTGTTTTTTTGGTTTATAATGTAACAAACATAATAATTTTAATTAATTCATGCAATTTACATTTTCCTTCTAAAACCTGAGGCGTTATAATTACAAAATGGGATTTAAGCACCTTCTTATTGCTTGATATCAGAGGGTTTGCAAAAAAGTATTAAAGAAAGGTTGTTTTGTTTGAAGCATCTCACAAACTCAAAATGTAATTCTGCAAACTGAAACTAGCATCCCACAAACTAGAACCATCATTCTACAAAATAGCAGATTTATTTTTGAAGGGAAAGTAATTATACCAAAATATAAATTAAATAATGAGGGATTTGCTAAAGATCCTGCATTTTATTTTTTGAAAAAGACAGTTTTTATTGAAAATAAAAATGAAACAATATGAGTTGTAATTTGGTAATACCTTCTCCACGCCCAATTTGTTCACCCGAAGCATTATAAATATAATCACCGTTCATTTTATATTTCTGTTTACCTGAGCCATCGTACAAATAATCACCATCTATCCTGCCAATAATACTGCCCGATTTATCATAGAGATAATCTCCGTCCTTTCTTCCTAACAAATTACCGAAAGCATTGTAAAAATAATTTTCGTCTTTTCTCCCAAGTTGTTTTCCAGAACCATTGTAAAAGTAATTTCCGTCTATCTTGCAAATTAGTTTACCAGATGCATTGTATATATACTGACAATAGCCCACTGAAGAGATAAACAAAAAAGAAATAATATAGAATATTTTTTTCATCAGTATTTTATTGTTTAAATAAGGAGATGGTTTTTCTATAGAAGATTTATCAGATTTTTTTAAAGGTACCAAAGCAAATTCTCCTAAACAAATCAGGATGAATTCTTTTTAATTTTCTTTAACAGGTTTTCTAAGCAAATATTTTAGGCCAAAATAAAATGCACAACTGAAAATTATATTTTAAAGTCAGAAACATTTTTTCTATTACAGTAAAGACGAGTCAAATGGCTCGTCTTTAGAATAAAGTTATGCTTAAAGAAAATAAAATTCTGAACGTTTAGTTCTTTACTAATTTGGTAATTCCACTTCCGGTTTTGGTTTTCAATTCAATAAAGTAAACACCATTAGTAAGTTCTCTTACATTTAATTTATAAGATGGCGCTTCTATTTTATCAGAAATAATAATTTGACCTAAACTATTATAAACTTTAATTATTGAACCATTCAATTCAACATCCGATTTTATGCTTACTACATCAGAAGAAGGATTAGGGAATAATTCATATACAATAATATTTGGATTAATTTTTTTGATTGCAGTAGGTTGACCAAGGTTAACATTATCTATATATAAATTATTTCCAAAATTGGCAGTTGCTACAAATTTCACCAATACTGATGGTTGATTTGCTAAAGACGACAAATTAATATTTTCGGTACGCCATTGAGATGAGGAAGGAACAAAAGCACTTGTTGAATTGGACGGAGCAGTGGCTAATATGGCACCTTGCTTTGAATAGACATTTGACCAATTCGCTCCGCAATCAACGGAAATTTTTACTTCCAATTTATCATTCTGATTTGTGTATTGAGCATAAGCTACATCAAAAGAAAGAACAGGATTAGAAACACCAGTTAAATTTAATTCTGGCAAATAGAGATCATCACTGTCCCCATCAACGAAGTTATCCCAGAAATCGTATTTAACGCTACCCAGACTATTGCCAAATCCACCTGTTGTAGAATAACCCCAAGTGGCTGGATTAAAATCATAATTAAGAACATACCAATTAGGTGGAGGGAAAGTAGAAAATGATTCTGTTATAGATGAAGTAATAATGTTGCTTATGCCAAAGGCTCCTCTAATAGTATTATTAATTGTGTTTAAATCTCCACCGCTGACACCTGTTATCGTAATCGAACATGTATGATTTCCGTAAGCAGCAGTATAACTGGGTAATGTAATTGTAACTGATGAACCTCCGGCAATATTTCCTACATAATTAAATATCGGTTGTGCAATGCCATCAATATAAGGAGCCACAGTAAGAGCAGTTACTGCTACTGCGCCCAGATTTTGGGCTACGAAAGTTGGAGTAAAATTGACAGAGCAACTTAAAGGAACATTTACAGAAGCAACTTTAATGTCATTTGGAACAGCCGGCTGTGGAGTTCTTGCAGCCTGATATACTTTTCTATCGCCATCGTCTTGTACAAATCCTACAAAAGCCATTTGACTGAGGTCGTGAATATAAGTTGGAATATTACAATTTATAGTTAATGTCTGTGTTTGCGCCGGTGCCCATATTGAAGGCAAAAGAGTACCCATAGATATTACTGAACCACTAACAATGCTAGTTGGGTATGACTTGCGAACGACGTCATAAAAATTTGTTTGACCATTAATACCTGGTGCACTTGGAAAATTAATTAAGCGTTCAATAAGACACAAGCGAAACATTAAAGCACCTATAGCGGTGAAGGATGTTGTAGATTCGATAGTAGCACTAACAACACAATTTGTAAAGGTTGGGTTCCAACTTGGTGTCATTGCAATTCTGAAATTAGTTGTTTGTGTTTGTGCACTTGTAATAACAGCATTGCTAACATCTGATGGATCATCAGAAGCCGCACCAAAAACCCATTGATGTTGTCCATCGAACCGCCCGGTTGGAATTGTATTGATGCCATTTGTTGGCACATCAGTTGAAGTATTTTGTGATGGATATCCATAAGCAAGAGTGCTTGGTCCTGCTGTGAGTGTGCTTCCGGTAGATGAACGATACCTCCAGTTAATTTCCGCTTTATCAGTTTGGTAAATTGACCAAGTACTGGATGGAGCAGAAGGAATTGGTATTTCCCATTTAATGGGAATAACAAGTAGAGGATTGTTTAATAATACTGTATTTAATACTTGATCATTTGGTACCCAAAGACCATTATTTTCACTTGTGAATTCTTCGTATAATGAAGTGCGAACCTGTGCCGATGAATATAAACCTGCAATTACTAAATTCAAAAAGATAAATTTTTTTTTCATTTTGTTATTTTTTAATTGATTAATATCATTTAAAAAGACCCATCTCATTAATTAAAAGTAAATGTAGCTAACATTTCCCCTAATATTAAAAGACTCATATAATTGGCTAATTTTAATCTACAAGTGGTTAACTATTCCAGGCACGGATAGTGTTTTTCTGTTGAATTGTGTAAGAAATTAATAATTCGATAAAACAAGTAAGGTTTGTAATTACTAAATTTATTTGAAGAGCTAAATGAGATAACAAAATTTCTTGTAATGCAATTTTATGCAAAATAAAAAAGCTCAAAACATAAAAACAACAATCTGATATCCTTTAGCAAAGTTTTTGTTTTCTGTTTGCATATCCGTCAAATAAGATTATTGTTTAACGCAATTTTCACCAATGCGGCAGTATTTTTTACATTGTATTTAGTAAGCATATTTTTACGATGCGAATTAATGGTAGTGACATCTAAAAATAATTTGTCGGCAATTTGCTGGTTAGTTAATCCGTCGGCAATAAGTTCAAGCACTTCTTTTTCCCGCCTTGTAAGTATTGGCAAAGTGTCGTTAGGTTTAGAATTTTTTAAAACCTGGGCAACCGAAAAATTTACAAATTTTTTTCCTTTTACAACGGTTCTAATAGCCTCCAGTATTTCAGATTTTGATGCATCTTTAAGTAAATAACCTGAAGCGCCATTATCTATCATACGGCGAATGATGCTAGCTTGATCAGATGTACTAAGCGCCAAGATGCGAATATCGGGATATTTTAATTTTATTTCTTTACACAAATCCAAGCCACTTTTTTGTGGGAGATTTATATCCATTAATAAAACATCTGGCTTTTTTGTTTTTAAAAATAAGAATAACTCGTCTGGGTGTTTCGCGCTACCCATCCACTCAATATCTTTTTCATCTATTAATAGAGAATATATACCTTCGATGATAAGCTGATGATCGTCTATAATAAAAACTTTAATCATTTGCGATGTTTGATATTTCTATGTTTACAGAAGTGCCTTTGTTTTGACTTGTTTGGATATCCATTTTGCCGTTTATATAAGCCACTCTATTTTGCAGGTTAAGATATCCCATGCCTGAATTTGTTTGCAAAATTGATTTATCAAAGCCCATGCCATCATCTTCTACTGTTATACTTAGTGTATTATCTTTTTTTACCAATTGTACTAAAGCGGTTTTAGCATGCGCATGTTTTAAAATATTGTTTACCAACTCTTGCACAATTCGGTAGATTGCTGACGATTTATTTGTTGAAACAGTATCATCTTTAACATCGAAAGATTGGTATGTAATTTGCAAAGCATCACTTTGATTAATACTATTGCAAAAATCTTGCAAGGCGGTATTTAAACCAAATTTCACCAAGGCTTCTGGCATCATGTTATGCGCTACTCTGCGAAGCTCCTGAATAGATTGATCGAGCATGGCAATGCTGCGTTCAAAAGCCGCAGCGTTTTCGGGTGAAATAGTGAGATTGTTTTTCATATTATTAAAAGAAAATTTTGCACCGGATAAAATACTGCCTAAGCCATCGTGCAAATCTTTAGCTAAGCGTTTTCGCTCTTCTTCCTGGCCTTGTAAAATAGATTGTGTGGCGAGTAATTGTTTTTCAGTTTCTAGTTCACCAATTTTTTGTTGTTTGAGTGCGGCATCTGCTTCTAATAGTTTACGTTTTTGTTGTGCGTTGCGATAATACAAAAAGCCTACAATTAAAATGATGAGCACGGCTGCCACTAAAGACCAATTTAAAATAGTGCGTTGCTGAAGTTTTAGTTTTTCTATTTCTTTTTCTCTAGTGAGATTATCTATTTCATTTTGTTTTTTAGCAAGGGTATATTTCGCTTCAAAATCCTGTACGTTTTTTTCTATTTTGTCTGATAAAATTATTCCGTTAACCGAATCGCTGAGAATTGCGTAACGATGGTACTCATTTAAATTCCCTAAGCCTAATTCGATATCTGAAAGAAATAAGTAACAACTTGCCAATACTTTTTTCTGCTCGTTGTTCTTTGCTAAATCAAGTGCTTGTATAGTATTTATTTTAGCGAGCTGATAATTTTTTTGTTCGAAATAATATTTACCTAAAAAATAATAAGCATTAGCCATTCCTTCTTTTTGTTCAAGTTCGGTAGCGAGCGAAAGAATTTCATCCGCTTTTTGTTTGAGGAAATCGAACTTTTTTTCTTTGTAATAAATGTTGGCCATATTTACTAATGCAGGTAATTGTCCTCGCTTATTTTGTGATAGCTTAGCCAGTGTGTATGCTTGCTGTAAAAGAACAAGTGCAGTATCATAACGGTGTGTATCCATTAAAATACCGGAAGTGTTTTGTAAAGCATTGGTAAGCGTTAGTGTATCTTTTATAGCTCGACTTATTTTTATAGATTTTAATCCATAAGAATAACCTCTAATACTTTTGGCTTCCATTTCAGAATACAATCCGGTAAGGTTTGCATACAAAAAACTCATTCTTGCGGTATCGTGACGTTCTTCACTTAATAAAGTGGCTTTTAAAAAGTAATCAATGCAATTATCGTACAAGTGCAAGCCATAATAACTTGCGCCAGTATTGCAATAGGCGACAACCAATTGTTTTTTATTTTTTATTTTTTCGGCAAGTGTAACGGCTTCTAAATTTAAGGCAAGACTTTCCTGAAATTTATTTTGCATGTTGAGGATTATCGTATAATTACTTATGTATTTTAGAATGCCAACGCTGAAATTTAGTTTTTTACTTAGGTCTTCAGCACGTTTATAAAATGTGGCGGCAGAATCGAGGTTAGTATTTTCATATTCGTTACCAATTTTTATGAATAAAAGAACTTTGTTAGTGTCTTGTTTAGCAGTATTTAATTCACCTAAAAGCGACGTTATGTTTTGCGAGTAAGCAACACTACTTATAAATGAGAATATGTATAATGAAATTAAAAAGCGTTTCATGTAAGATAAGTTTATGGGTAAATATAATTTATTGATGTTATTTGCCATAACTTATTTATGCAAAAATGAGAAATTATAAGGAAAACTAAATTCCCCCTTTTAGGGGATAAAATGGGTTGGAGATTAAAAATACTTTTGAAACATAAATTATAATTATAAAACTCATGAAAAAACAATTTACGCTTTTAATGACTTTGGCTCTTTTACATATGACCAAAGCGCAAACACCAACTTTTAGTTTGCTTAAGGATATAAACCCAACAGGGGCTTCAACCAGTGGTAACAGAGATTTTACTGACTATAACGGTAAAATGTATTTTGTTGCTACTGATGGTGTACACGGTGGGGAACTTTGGGTAACCAATGGAACTACCGCAGGCACGCAATTAGTAAAAGATATTAATGCGGGTTCTGCAGATTCTAACCCCGATTACTTTGTTGTATGTAATGGCAAAATGTATTTTAACGCGAATGATGGAATACATGGTAGTGAATTGTGGACATCAGATGGAACAGCGGCCGGAACCCATTTAGTAAAGGATATTAAAGTAGGTTATAACGATTCGTATCCTACACAACTTACGGTAATGAATAATAAAATATATTTTTCGGCAGATGATAGTGTACATGCTATTGAGCCATGGGTAAGTGATGGAACCACAGCAGGTACACAATTGATACTGGATATAAACCAAGATATGAGTTATCAAAATTCATTTCCCGGTTATTTTACTGCTTATAACAATAAAATATATTTTCAAGCTAATGACCAAATACATGGCACAGAATTATGGGTAACTGATGGTACTGGAGGCGGAACAATTCTTTTGAAAGATATAAACACAACTTCATCTTCATCAGGATCAGATCCAATGGAATTTTGTTTATTTAATAGTAAGCTTTTTTTTAAAGCAGATGCATCTAATAGTGGAAACGAGGGAGAATTATGGATGACTGATGGAACAACCGGAGGTACGGTTTTGGTAAAAAATATTTATCCGGCAGGTGATGCGCAATCGGAACATTTACGTGTACTCAATGGTAAATTATATTTTATGGCGATAGATGGGGTGAATGGTCAGGAATTATGGACATCCGACGGAACAACAGCCGGTACAGTATTACTAAAAGATATTAATCCGGGAAGTGGAAGTTCTCACGGTGATTTATTCACATTGTTTAAAAACAAACTTTATTTTCAGGCAGATGATGGCACAAACGGAAATGAATTATGGGTTACAGATGGAACCGCAGGAGGTACTGTACTTTTAAAAGATATTAACGCTGGAGTTGGCGACTCTTACCCTGCTTATTTTACACCATTTGGCAGCAGACTTTTTTTTAAAGCGAATAGTGATTTATGGGTTACAAATGGCACAGCTATTGGCACTTTCTCGTTAGCGCCTACTTCTGCTAATAGCGATGGTTTGGGATGCGCTGCCAGCTTTTGCACTTTGGATTCATCTATTTATTTTAATGCAGACTATGACACACATAATTGTGAAGTTTGGAAATTGGATACGGCAGCAACTGTTGGAATTAGATCATACACAGAAAATAAATATAACGTAACTGTTTATCCGAATCCGAGCAATGGAATATTTAATCTACAAGTGAGCGAAAATCAAAATGTACATATTGAAGTATATAATTCTTTAGGCCAATTAATTTTATTTAAAAATGCCGAACTAAATATAACTCAATTGAACATCAGAGATTTTATGGATGGTATTTATAATATCCGAGTATTGAAAAATAATGAACCTGTTTATCAAACAAAAATTTTGAAAGAATAAAACCAAATAAATTATTTATTGAAAGAGCCTCTGAAAACTTTCAGAGGCTTTTGTGTTTTGAGTACAAAGTTACAGCTTTGCTCAAATTAGTATTACATTAGAAATTATCCAACTACAGGAACTAAACCGTGACTTAGCATTACCCCTTTTAATTTTGCCATATCGGGCGGACCTCCAGCATTGATCACCTCGGCAATATCTTTAAAATAATCTGGGCCAAAAACACCCGGGTTGCAAAAGCATAGAAATTCAATGGTTTCATTACTTTTATTTGCGAAGGCATGAATTGTTCCCCGAGGAATAAAAAGTGAATCACCAGGGTTAAGCTCAATCGTTTTTCCATCAACGGTATAAGTTGCTGTTCCCTTTAAACCATAAACTGTTTCATCAAAATTTTCGTGGTAGTGTGCAGCGGCAATTTTTGCCCCTGCACTTATGACACACTTAAACATAGTCAAAGAATTTTTTGTGTCTTGTGCATCGAGGCAATAGTGTACTTCCATACCCCCGAATTTTATTACTTCTTTATTTTTCATGTTCTAATTTATTGAACTTTATTTAAAATTTTTAATTCGGGTTTTGATATAACTCCTGCTTTTTCCATAGCCTCTTTTGCTTTAGGATCTAAAAAGAAAACTTTTGCTACTTCAACACTAGCTGCTTCCTCCACTACGGTTACGATGTTTGCATTATCTACCGACTGATACAGGCCAGTTACTTTAATGCCTGCTTTTTCGCGAACCGGGGCACCCGCATCAAATCCTTTTTTAAAGGCAGCAAAATCTTTTACCTCAACAGTATTAATAATGGTTACATTTTTTTCTGTTCCGGCATTTTTAAAAGCGGCAATTGATAACGTTAATGCTACAAGAGCGGCTGAGATGATTGTTTTTTTCATGTTACTTTTTTTAATTGGTTATGGAGGCAAAGTAACAGCAAGAGAAAATCCTGCACATTGATTTGAATCAAGAAATTAAATCCGGGTGTTTCTTTTTCTGACACGGCTTAATGTTTCGGGGGTGATACCAAGATATTTTGCAATTTCGTATTGAGGTAAACGCTGCAACAGGTGTGGTCGTTCTTTTAATAAACGCCTGTAAAGTTCATCAGGTTTTTCGGTAACTGCTGCACCCAATTGTTCTTTCAGCCAAGCGATCATACGGTGATGATTTTTCATGTGGTAAATAGCATATTCAGGAATATTGCGAATGGCATACTCCCACTTAGGCTTTGTCATAGCTAACACCTTACAATCTTCGAGTGCCTGTAAATTCATATTGGCAGGAACTTCATTCATAAAACTTAAAGACTCCCCTGTCCAACGCCCTTCTTCCATTATATAAATAGTACGTTCAATGCCATTTGCATTAATATAAAACTGCCTGAAACAACCCTGCAGGATAAAAAACACATATTTCACTACATCGCCTGATTTAAAAACCATTTCGTTTTTTTTATAACAACGTTCTTCAAACAAGGGTAACAACTTCTCAAAATCAGCTTCAGAAAACTCGTGTCTGGCCTGTATTTCTTTTAAAAGTGGGTGCGTTTCCATTTTTACAAAAGTAGCAAAGCTTGTGGAAATAGCTATGCCGTTGTCGAAACAAATTATAAAGGATTTGAAGAGAATTCAGTATTTTAACTGTTAACGCTAAAGGTTAAGTAGTTTGTGTGAATCAAACATGAAGAGTAAAGGCTCTTAGTAAATTGAACTCAATTATAAATCGAATAAAAGAGTTTTATTTATTGCTGCTATTTGTTTTGGATTAACACCTGTTTTTTTTGCATACACAGCCCAGTTCTTTACTATTCGTTTTGTGTTTTCTATAATAACCTTTGCTTTTTTCACATTCATTTCTTTTCCAACTTTTAAAAGATCCTCTTTGGTAATGTTTTTTGTTTTACCATTTATGGATAAATTATGTTGACTTACCCATTGACTACTCGGATCGTAAGAATAAGTTAAATCATAGGCAGGTGCGAGTTGCCATTTACCTGTTTTGTGCATCATAAAAGAAATATTTTTTGTGTGGTCGTCCAAATTTCTTGCAATTACATTAAACACCATTCGTTTATAAAGCTGTTCGGTATCTTTAGCGGGTAATCTAAGTGTACGTATTGTTTGAAAGGCTTGTTCATAAGCAAAAGTACCTACTAAGGAAAAATCAAAATGCTGCATGCCGCATAAAGTTTGAACGTGTAGTTTTTCTTTTCCTTTGATTCGGTCAAAACGTTTAGTCATAAAATGAGCTCGGCCATTCTCTTCTAATAAACGCGATTCACTTATTTCAATTTCACAATCCAAAGCCATATAGTAATAGGCTAATTCAATTCTTCCATATCCTGCCGGATCACCAAGTGCTTTATTAGTGACCCCATCAAATTTTAGTAGCCAATGAGAAAACCCTTTCGGTGCTGCCACTTGTCCTGAAAGCACCTCTCCTGTTTTTTCATTGTAAGCTATAATTGCTTTTGCTCTCGCTCCTCCGGCAGAAGAACCTACTCGAATAATATCTTCCAATCCTCTCTTTACATTTGCTTTTAAATTTGCATGTTCAATGTCAGATTTATTGGCTACGCCATTCGCGCGGATCAATTCTGAAATTATTTCTTCCATAAAGGATAATAATTTCCGCCTTGATTTTTCTCTGCGCTCTTTCAATTCGATAATTCGGGTGCAAAAACAATCAAAATAATTACCGGCTTTTTCGGTGAAATCTTTCGCTGAGATGGAATAAAATAATCGACACAATTGATTTCTGCATATTTCGATCTCTTCCTCGCTCAATAAATATCTGCACCAAAGATTTTGATAAGAAAAATTTCATGAGATTTCAATATATCTCCTTATAGCCTGCGGATGAATAATAATCTTTGCTTCCATTAATAAAAAATAATTTCTTGTCCCGGTATTCCATAAGTATCAAAAATAAATTGCACTTGTTTGATGCTATAAAATCCAGGAACTCTCGGCCCCAAATCCTCCGAAATAGTTTCGATCCATTTTGTAAAAATATAGTAAGTTAATCCATATAAAATATGAAGCTCTTTAAACGTATAAGGTCTTAGTTTTACGTCCTTCTGTATTCTGAATTATTCATCTTTTTAATTTTTTTGATGTTAAACTTATGATTGGCTACACAAAGGAATAACAACTCAAAAACTCATTGTCCAGAATTGGCACGAAAAGGCCAAAAATGGACGAAAAAGGCCGAATTAGGCGGAAATTTGGCTTGTTCATTAAAACACCTTGTTCACGAATCGTGAACATTGTAGAAAAGTGAACATTTCTTTTGAAATTTAAAGAATGTTCATTATATTTGATTGTTCACGATTGCGTGAACATATATAAATGAGTGAACATGAATGAACGCGACATAGCAAATAAGGCTCTGGAAAACCTTCAAAAGACTGCCCATATTAAAGGGAGATGGAAGCCTATTGCCTTAAACGGTCAGGATAATGGGCTGGATGGGCAAATAGAATTTACATTTGAGAAAAAATCTTATTAAACTGAATGCGGAGGTTAAAAATAATCTTAGAATAATTCACTTGCCTCTGATTTATAAACTGGCAAAGAATTACGCTCCCTTAATGGTAATAGCGGATCATATATTTCCAAAAATAAAGGAGGAGCTGCGCAATCACGACATAGCTTATTTAGAGGGAAATGGAAATATTTGGTTAAAGGCAGAGAAAGCTCTACTATGGATTGATACGAATAAAACCCTACCTGAAGAAAAAGAAAAAATTAATAGAGCATTTACAAAAACCGGCCTAAAAGTTCTCTTCCATTTTCTTCTTGATGAAAATTTAATAAACGCTCCTTATCGCGAAATTGCCCAGAAAACGGAAATAGCTTTAGGGAATGTAAATAACATTTTAAATGGATTAAGAGAAAAAGGTTTTCTTTTGAAGATGAATAAGGAAAACTATAAACTCACTAATAAAAAAGAATTACTAAATACTTGGATGACCAGATATGCGGAGAAATTAAAACCGGAACTGGAAATAGGGACATTTCGGTTTTTAAAAGACGAAGATTTTCTAAATTGGAAAAGACTTCCAATTAAACCGGGCAAAACATGGTGGGGTGGCGAACCAGCCGGTGATTTGTTGACTAATTATTTAAAACCTGCTGTCCTTACATTATATACAGTTGAAAATAAAAATGAACTGATAAGAAATTACAGATTGATTCCTGATCCAAAAGGCAATGTTAAGGCGTACATTAAGTTTTGGAATTATAATGAGGTAACGGATAAAATAGTCCCTCCTCTGTTGGTATATGCAGATTTAATGAATACAGGCGATCACCGATGTATTGAAACTGCACAAAAAATTTACAATGAGCTTTTTAAAGAAAAATTTTGAACGGTTAAAAAATGAAGGTCTTAAAAAGACTTTTGAAGTATTAGAACTGGCTTTTAAAAAGTACGGCATAGACTATTATTTAATTGGCGCGCGGGCAAGAGATTTATGGACGGATCATATTGCATTGAATGAGAAAAGAACAACGGAGGACGTTGATTTTTGTATTTACATTAACGAACACGATCAATATAAAAACCTTGTAAAAGAATTAATTGAAACTTATGGATTTGAACGGGATAAGGATCAACCTTATCGTTTTTATTTTCACGGTACAATTGATTTAATCCCATTCGGCGGAATAGAAAAAAACGGAGAGGTCTTTTTAGAAAATCCACCTACCGAACTTTCTGTCTATGGCACTAAAGAAGCAGTTGCACACGCGGAAATTGTAGAGGGTGCATTTAAAGTTGTTACGCTGCCCGGTTTATGTGTGTTAAAACTAATTGCTTTTCACGAAAAACCGGATAGGCGCGCAAAGGATTTAGAAGATTTTTACTTCCTGTTAGAAAATTATGGTGAAATAGCCGGACATCAATTATTTGAGGGTGTTGAGCATGATGATTTAATAAGGGATGATTTTGAATTGCCAATCGCTTCGGCGCGACTACTTGGCCGACAAATTAAAAAAATCATATTGGGAAATTCGGAATTACAGGGTAAATTGAACCAAATTTTATCTTCGCGTTTGCAGGGTTTTTCTGAAAAGGAAATTGATTCCATGTATCAAGTAAGAGACAAAGGGGATAAGGCAATTGAAAGATTTAAATTGGTTGCAGAACTATTAAAGGAAGTATAATATGTCAACAAACATTTTTACAAACGAAGCCGAGAACAGCCTGTTGAATAAATTCAACGGTATTTTTGAAAACATGATTAATCTTCATGCTTTTCGGGCAGTGGTTGGTTATTTCCGAGCTTCGGGATATTTTGCCATTCGCGAACATTTAATGAAAGTGCCGGATGTTAAAATTCTTGTTGGTATTGATGTTGACCATATAATTAGTGAGGCGCAACGAAAGGGATTATTATTTACCGGCGATGATGATAAAACCCGGCAGGAATTTATTTCATGGATTGAAAAGGATATAAAGGAAGCGCGTTATGCAAAGAATGTAGAAAGCGGAATTCTTTCCTTTATTGACGATATTATTAATAAACGGATTGAAATTAGGGCGCATAAATCAAAACAGCTTCATGCGAAAATCTATATTTTCCTCCCTGAAAAATTTAATAGTCATGCCGATGGTCGTTTAATTACAGGCTCATCAAATCTTACAAGCGCAGGTTTAGGCGCAAAAAAGGAAGCCAATAACTATGAGTTTAACGTTGAAATTAAAGATTACCCCAATGTAAAATTTGCTCTCGATGAATTTGAAAAACTATGGATAGATTCAATTGATATACTTCCTGAAAACTTTCAGGCATTAAAAGATCATTCTCATATTGATAAACTATTTACCCCATTTGAGATTTATATTAAATTTTTAATAGAATATTTCGGAAAAAATATTGAATACGATCCAGAAACTGTCGGCGACGTTCCGAATAATTTTAAAAAACTCTCCTATCAAATTGATGCTGTAAATCAGGGTTTTCAAATGTTAATGGAACACTGAAAGCACTGGAAGGATTATACAATGAAGCTGAGTTAGAGGATAAACAAAACATTGTTCGTTCGGTGTGTCAAGAATTTTTCGTGTTTCAGGAAAATGAAGTTCGAACGACAAAAGAAAGCCAGCTACTTTCGTTAATCTCCAGATTTGACGGGGAAGACAGAGGCAAAAAAAAATGGGCAGATTGTAATTTTAACAATCTGCCCAGTAAAGTGGGAACTAATGGGTTCGAACCATTGACCCCCTGCTTGTAAGGCAGGTGCTCTGAACCAGCTGAGCTAAGCTCCCATCGTCCGCCGTAGCTTTAGCAGAGGCGGGCATTTTCCGCAATACTTTAATCTACTTTGGTTTTTCCTTGTTAGGGCGACAAATGTAAGCCCAATGTTTGAAATATACAAATTTTTTTGAGGCTTTAAGTCAATTCAAACTGCATTTTGCTTAGCTTGTAATAAAGACCTTCATCATGTTTTATAAGCTCTGCATGGTTGCCTGTTTCTAAAACTTCGCCCTTTTGCAATACCACAATTTTATCTGCATTTCTGATGGTTGCCAAACGATGCGCAATAACTATACTCGTGCGGCCTACCATTAATTTTTCTAATGCTTCCTGCACCAAATGTTCGCTTTCGCTATCTAAACTGCTGGTTGCTTCATCTAAAATTAAAATACTTGGGTTTTTTAAAACTGCTCGTGCAATTGCAATGCGTTGTCTTTGTCCACCCGATAATTGAATACCTCTTTCGCCAACCAACGTATTAAACTGATCAGGAAATGAAATAATAAAATCATAAGCATTTGCTTTTTTAGCTGCTTCTTCTATTTCCTGAGCCGTTGCATTTGGTTTACCATAAGCAATATTATCGCGAATAGTACCGGCAAATAAAATAACATCTTGTGGCACCAATGCAATTTTTTTGCGAAGATCGGTGAGCGAATATTCTTTTGAGTTTTTTCCGTCGATAATAATTTCACCATTTAAAGGATCATAGAACCTTGAGATCAAAGATGCGATGGTACTTTTGCCGGAGCCACTGGAGCCAACAAGGGCAACCGTTTCACCAATATTCGCTTTAAAAGAAATATTTTTGAGTACTTCAAAATCGGGACGAGTAGGATAATTGAAAGACACATTTTTAAATTCAATCTCACCACTTTTTCCTTTTTGTGAATCCAATGCGCTGTTCAAATCAATATCTTCTATATCGCCGTCAATTAATTCAAACACTCTGTCGGTAGCTCCCAGTGCACGTTGCAGCGAAGCAATTTGTTCAGGTAAACCACCTAACGAACCGGCAACAAATAACGATAACATCATAAACGTACCAAATGCTTCCGGTGTTAATGTTTTGTCAACCTTTAAAGCAAATAGCATTTGCCACAAAATAAAAAATACCGATCCAAAAACAAATACCATCACAAACGAAAAGAACAAACCTCTGAAAATACCATATTTTAAGCCAAACTCACGAATACTGCTTGCTATTTTATCGTACTTATTTATTTCGTATTCTTCATTTGTAAATGTTTTTACATTGGTAATTCCGGTTAAAGCTTCACCAACAACTATATTAGCTTCCGCAATTTTTTCCTGGTAAGTCTTTGAAAATTTTCTGATTCGTTTTGCAAATAAAATTGCTACAACAGTTAAGGGTGGAATGATCACTAAAAACCATTTCGCAATTGGGCCTGATGTTGTAACCAATAAAATTAATCCTCCAACGCCAACAATAGTCTGGCGAATTAATTCTGCAATATTAATAGTGAACGCATCTGATATAACTGTAATGTCTGTTGCCATTCTGCTGCTTAATTCTGCCACCTGATTTTTTGAGAAAAAACTCATTGGCATTTGTATTAAACGTTTGAATGTATCTTTTCTAAGAGCTTTTAAAACATTTTCGGTTACCTGCGCAAACAAATAAACACGTCCGAAAGAAAACATGGCTTGAGCAACTAAAATTATTAATAACACTAAGCCAATTTGCATTAATTCACCGCGAACTTGCTCAACCGGTTTTGTATTTTCGGCCAAATAACCCAACATTTGTCCTGATTTTAATGGGAAAATGAGTCCAACACCGGCGCTGGCAACCAAAAAAAACATCCCTAAAATGAATTTCCATTTATGTTTTCCTAAATAGCCAAAAAGGCGCATAGAGCGCTTCAAATTTGCTAATGTCAGTTTTGACTTTGGCAATTCGTCTGTATCTGAATTGGTGGGGCCACCACCTCTGCGGCCTTTCGCCATAATTTATAAATAAGTGCAAAATTACTTATTTTTAAGACCGAAGATGTCATATTATTGTAATGAAAAGCCTTATTTTATTGAATTTTGCGGTCAAAATTTAGTTTGTGGGATAAAATAAATGTGTATATTTGCCTTCCATTTTAAAAAATACTAATAATTTAAACTGAATATACAATGAAAAGGACTTTCCAACCATCTCGACGTAAAAGAATCAACAAACATGGTTTTAGATTGCGCATGGCTAGTGCTAACGGACGTAGAGTAATAGCGGCACGCAGAGCAAGAGGACGTAAAAAACTAACAACAAGTAGTGAAAAAACGCACAAATAATTTATAGATATAGATTTTTTGAAGATCCGCCCGAAAGGCGGATTTTTTATTTGGGGTAATGATTAAAACGCTTCGCTTTCAGAGGCATGGAACGCAGATGACGCGAATTTACATGATTAAATAGGATTGAACGGCTGTGTTTAAAATCATAATAATCTGCGTTTCGCGTTAGCGAATAGCGTTCCATTACGTCTCGCTAAAAATCCTGATTATTATTCCAATTACTCGAACTGAAATTCCTGCCAAATGTGAAAGTAATATATGCCGTTACGCCCATATTAAAAATGAGGATGTGTAAAAATGCGCCTATGCGATATGCTCCCCAATAATCTGCTTTTTCTGGTAACCAAATAAGTCGGGTTGGCATGCTCACGGCTATAATTAACGATATAATTGCTACAGTAATAAATAAAGTCTCAAATTTTCGCATGGGCCAAGAACTTATTTTTCGATACCACTTTAATTCGTTCCCCCATTTATGAATGAGGTGATAATTGCCATGATTAGTGGGTGCAAATAAAAGTAAACTTGAATCTGGTTTATTTTTATGGAAGTCAGACGGTGGCGCAAGAATTTTAAAATTTTTGAGATCTTTTTTGTAGATAGAATTAAGATGTTTAATTTTTAAGATGGCTTCGTAAGGAATTTCTTTTTTGTAATGTTGTGAATCAATAAATTTTAAACGGTATTGAATTGCAATTTCTTTAATTGTTTTTGTATGAAATATATCGCTGTTGCCAACGTCTTCTTCATCTATTAATTCGAAAGATTTATTGTATAGTTTGAGATTATCTAAAATGTTTTTTTCATGAAATAAATCTCTGTTCAAAATGCGATATACTTCAGAGATTACCTGATCTTCGCGCTTTGAAGTTTTATTTTTTTTCTTTCGAAGTTCTATATCTAATGAAACACCTTTCATCTCTCTAATAAAGCAATATAAAGGTATGAAAAATATGATTTATCTAATTTTTAATGCTGCGTAACAAAAGTTTGTAAATTGAATCTTTATATTTATGAAAATGAAAAAAACCGTTATATCTGCACTAGTCATGTTAATAGTACTTTTTAGTGGAACAGCTTTTATAAAAATAAAAAGCAGCAACGGTATTGCTTCAGAAACTGGTTCGCCTAGTGAAGGTAACTGTGGCGGCTGTCATGGTGGTGGTTTTAGTTTAGCATCCGGCTCCACTATATCTGCAACACCTTCTTTTACAAATAACGAATATCTTCCGAGTCAAGTTTATACCATGTCTATTACTTTTGCTGCATCTGGGTTTAATAATTATGGATTTGGTTGTGAGATCTTGAATAGCAGCAACAATACAAATGCGGGCACTATGCAAAATGCCGGCCCAGGCGTAAAATTTTTAAATGGTTTTGGTGGAAGAAAAAATGCTGTACAAACAGTACCAAAAAATGGAACAGGCGCGGCAACATTTACATTTGAGTGGGTTGCACCGTCAGTTCAGGAAACAGTTAAAATATATGCTGCAGGTAATTGTGTTGATTTAAATGGAAACACGAGCGGAGATTTTCCTCTTCAAGCAGCAGTGGTAACACTCACAACTTCTGCTTTTACAGGTATAAAAGAAAATACAACTTCATCGTTGTCGGCATTTAATGTATATCCAAATCCTGCAACGGACAAGATCAATTTAAATTATAATTTGAAAGAAGAGAGTTTGGTTTCTGTTGAACTGGTTTCTATTAATGGCCAACAAGTAACTTCATTAATAAATGAAAAACAATTGGCAGGTGATTATCAAAGGTCTGTTTTAATTCCCCATACAATGGCCTCGGGTGTTTATTTCTTAAAAATATCGGCAAATAACCAAAAGGTAGCGCAAAGACTCATTACCGTTAACTAAATTTACTTAGCTAAAGCAATAGTTTTAAATTAATTAGTATAAAATAACATAGTATTTTTATTCATTATTTTCTGAAAACAATTAAAATTGTTGTTAGATTTGTTACAACATACGATTATGCATTTATCCGATAGAGTCAACCAAATTTCAGAATCGCAAACAATTGCCATGGCTAGAAAAAGTCGTGAATTAAAAGCGCAAGGAATTGATATTATTAGTTTGAGTTTAGGCGAACCAGATTTTGCAACGCCGGATATTATCAAAAAAGCAGCGAAGGATGCCATTGATGGTAATTTTAGTTACTACACACATGTATCGGGTTATTTAGAATTGCGGGAAGCTATTTGTAAAAAGTTTAAACGGGATAATAATTTGGATTATAAACCTGATGAAATTATTGTTTCAACAGGAGCCAAACAAAGTATTGCGAATGCCGTTTTGTGTGTTGTAAATCCTGGTGACGAAGTGATAGTGCCTGCTCCATATTGGGTAAGTTATTTAGAAATTTTAAAATTAGCCGGTGGCGTGCCGGTAATTATTAATACAGATATTGATGCAGATTTTAAAATAACGGCTAAGCAATTAGAAGCTGCCATTACTCCAAAAACACGCATGATTATGTTGAGCACGCCATGCAATCCTACAGGAAGTGTTTACAACAAAGAAGAATTAAAAAGTTTGGCAGAGGTTGTGAAGAAGCATGATGAATTATATATTTTGAGTGATGAAATATATGAACATATTAATTTTATTGGAAAGCACGAAAGTTTTGCGCAGTTTGATTTTATCAAAGATCGTATAATTACAATTAATGGTGTATCAAAAGGATTTGCAATGACCGGTTGGCGTGGTGGCATTTTAGCCGCTCCAAAATGGATTGCCCAAGCGTGTGATAAAATGCAAGGTCAGTTTACTTCAGCAACATGTAGCATTACACAAAAGGCAATGCATAAAGCTATGGAGTTAGATTTTGATACGTATATAAAACCTATGCAGCAAGAATTTTTAAAACGAAGAGATCTGGTTTTAAAATTGATGAAAGATATTCCGGGTTTAAAAACAAATAAACCACAAGGTGCTTTTTACGTTTACCCTGAAATAAGTTTTTATTTTGGGAAAAAATACAAAGAATTTAATATCCAAAATGCAACCGATCTTTCTTTATTCCTTGTTGCCGAAGCTCATGTAGCTTTAGTACCGGGCGCAGCTTTTGGAGACGATAAATACATTCGTTTTTCATATGCTACAAGTGAAGAAAATTTAATTGAAGCTTTAAAGAGAATGAAAGAAGCATTAAGTAAGTTGGTTTAAAATTTCGAATTGAAGAATGAGAAAATATTCCATTAAAAAAGAACACATTCGCGAAGTATTCCGATCGTTCAATAATTTAAATGTGTTGATCATTGGTGATGTAATGATTGATAGTTACTTATGGGGAAAAGTTAGTCGTATTTCACCTGAGGCGCCGGTCCCAATTATTTCGGTAACAAATAAAGAAATCAGATTGGGTGGTGCAGCTAATGTAGCTCTGAATGTTCAGGCACTGGGAGCAAATCCAATTTTATGTTCAGTAATTGGTGTTGATATTGAAGGTCAAAGTTTTTTAGATCTTTTAAAAAAACAACGTTTATCGCAAAAAGGAATTTTAAAAAGTAGAGATCGTGTTACAACAGTAAAAACGCGTGTAATTGGTAACAATGCGCAATTGATACGAATTGACGAAGAGAATGAAGAAGATATTTCGCAGCCGGAAACGACTCAGTTATTAATGCTTATTTCATATATCATTCAACACGAAAAAATTGATGTAATTATTTTTGAAGATTATAATAAAGGATTGATTACTCCAAAGTTAATTTCGAAAGTTGTTGAATTATCAAAATCAAAAGGTATTCCAACTTGTGTTGATCCTAAGAAAAGAAATTTTAATGCTTACAAAGGAGTGAGTTTATTTAAACCAAATTTGAAAGAATTGCGTGAAGGATTAAAATTAGATATTACTTCTGACAATATTAATGAGTTGCAAAGAGCGATTAGTAGTTTCAGGGTAAAACAACAATTTGAAACAGCATTAGTAACATTGGCAGAAAAAGGAGTGATTACTAATTCGCGAAAATTAAAAGAGCATATTCCAGCTCATATAAGAAGCATTGCAGATGTAAGTGGAGCAGGTGATACGGTTATCAGCGTGGCATCATTATGCAGAGCTTTAGAGTGCGATGAAATTTTTACAGCATCTTTGGCAAATTTATCCGGTGGATTAGTTTGCGAACAAATTGGGGTTGTACCAATTAACAAAGAACAATTATTAGAAGAAGCCTTGAAATTTGATTTCGTAAAAGGCTAATTCTAATTTCATTTTATAGAGACGGAGAGAAGAGCGATGGCAGAAGTTACACCATACAAAACAGGCGAATCAAAAAAAGAGCAAGTTGCTCAAATGTTTGATAATATTGCATTTCGTTACGATTTTTTAAATTCACTTTTATCGCTTGGTATTCATAAAGGCTGGCGAAAAAAATGCGTCAAACTTTTAGAAGTAAATAATCCCAAAATTATTTTAGATGTTGCAACCGGTACAGGTGATTTTGCTATTGAGTGTGTGAAGTTAAATCCCAATAAAATTATTGGCATCGATATTAGTGAGGGAATGATGAAATTTGGAAAGGAAAAAATTGAAAAATCGGGACTTGATAAATTGATTACGCTTGAATATGGTGATGCTGAAACCGTAAACTTTGATGATAATTCGTTTGATGCAATTGTAGTTGGATTTGGAGTGAGAAATTTTCAGAATCTTGAAAAAGGTATGACTAATTTGAGGCGCGTTTTAAGACCTGGAGGTAAGTTGGTTGTTTTAGAATTTTCAAAACCGAGAAATGGGTTCGTAAAGTGGGGGTATAATTTTTATTTTAATAAAGTAACACCATTTGTTGGAAGAATCTTTTCGAAAGATATTCGTGCTTACACCTATCTACCCGAGAGTGTGAAGGCTTTTCCGGACAATGAACAATTTGTAACTATCTTAAAGAAGTTAAATTACACCAATTGCAGTTACAGGAGTTTGAGTTTTGGAATTGCCGCCATTTACTCTGCAACCAAATGATACGCTATTAACAAAAAAGTCAAATTATCAACAAGTCATTTTTTTAATCTATTTTTTCCAATATTTACAAAAACAAAAAAGATCTTATGTCGGACGAAGTAGAAAAAAACGATAGAGGCGATTTATTCTCCAAAGCAGTTAGAGCAGGAAAGCGCACTTATTTTTTTGATGTGAAAAGCACCAAAGGAAGCGAATATTATTTAACCATTACTGAAAGTAAAAAGCGATTCGGGCCTGACGGAAAGTTTTTTTATGAAAAGCATAAGATTTTTTTATATAAAGAGGATTTCGAAAAATTTGCTGATGGCTTTGCCGAAGCAATTGAGTATATAAAAGAGTATTCTCCTGTAATTGAAAATCACCATAGCGATGGTGAAAATTCATCAGCATCCACGTCATCTTCTTCAGATGTAAGTTTTGAAGATCTGGGAAATTAATAAAAAGAAAACAGCGAAAACTTTTTCGCTGTTTTCTTTTTCTCTAAATTTTATATAGAAACTTAACTGAAATTATTTTCTATTTTACTTTAACTTTTTTTAATATCAATTGGGATTATTAATTTAAAGCTTATATTTCTTCCCATATTGTAAATACCGGTTCTTCCGGTATAATTATTAGGGTAATTATCAAAATATTTTAATCTACTCATATTACTTTGGTAAGCTGCATCAGCTAAATTGTTTCCGGAAATATTAAATACAAAAAGCACGTTTCCTTTTTTATTGACAACATTTGCACCAATTCCCGCATTCAATAAAGTGTATCCCGGAGTTTTTGTTTCAGTATTATAAGCTGAAAAAAAACGATCTTGTGTTGCATAATATTGTAAACCAATTTTGATGAATATAGAAGAAAAACAGCCTATCTTTTTTCTGAAGTCGGCACGCAATTCTGAATTTGTATGAAACGGTGGAATGTATGGAAGGTATTTTGTACTATCAGTAATGCGAGAACCATTGCCTCCTAAATTATTTGCATAAACTAAAGATGCTGTATTTTCGAAATGCAACCAATCGAGTGGATGTGGGTGAATATCAAAACTAAATTCGCCACCATACAATTGTGCTTTAGTTTGTCTAAACTTAAAGACAGGATAATTATTTCCTGCTTGAGCAAAGGTAGAATCTCCGCCATGTAAGCTTACTAATTTTTCGTTGTAAATATAATTCTCAATCACATTATTAAATACTTCAATGCTTCCGGAAATATGTTCACTCCCAAAAAATAATCCGATATCTTCTTGCAAACTAAATTCCGGTTTAAAATTGGCGTCTCCTAACTGTTCAAAGCCTGTGCCGGGGTGTACGCCTTTTGCAGAGATTTCGGCAATATTGGGCGAGCGATATCCTCGCGCTACATTTGCCTTTAAACAAAAGTTATCAGTAAAATTATAAGTAGTACCAAAACTTCCGCTAAAACCAGAAAATGTATGTTTATAAAAATCAAATTGTTTTACAACATTAGTATCCGATTTATTATAGGCTGTTTGCATATCAAAGCCGGTTGTTGGATTTGGTTTTGTAAACATCGAATCATTTTGAAATGAACGAATATCATAACGTACACCTCCGGCAATATCAAGTTTACCAATTGATTTTTTTGTGTAAGCAAATGGCCCAGCATCCAAAGAACGATAATCAGGAATTACAAATTCGGTTGCTCCATTATTTTTATTTTGTTGGTACATCCCATTTACACCAAACATAGTTTCCCAACCATTTAATGTAGGTAATGAAAATTTAAAATCATAAGTGTAGGTGTTTAAAATTAAATTAAGTCCTGCCAAATCGGGATAAAGCGGATGACTAAATTCTCTTCTTGCACTTTGCTGAAAACCAAATTTTACACTGAGTTTGCTTTGACCCAAAATAAAATTATTGGAAGAGTAAATTCTGTAATGTTGTACCCGTTGATGAATAATAGCAATGTTATATGAATTTAAATCGGCATTGCTTACAATAGGTCTCAAGGTATCTTCTTCACTTATTTGTTTTGTGAATTTTCGTGTAGCCGAATCGCGGCTACCATCCGGAATTTCTTGTTGATTATCATACAAAGTAAAATTTAAATGTGAGTAGCCCCACGATTTATTTAAACCTAAATATGCATTTAAATCTGTTTCCTTATACTTGGTACCATAAACTCGTCCGTCGAATTTATTTTGATAATCTGCTGCTTGTTTTTGCGAACCTCTGAATCCCCAGACAAATCCTTTTTGATTTCCGGCCAGTGCAACTGAGTTTGCAATTTGTTTGTTGTTGGTTTGATAATTACTTGTTAGCGAACCTTTGATTGTTCCTTCCGGTGCTGTATTTGCAGGAATTAAATTTACAACTCCTGCTAAAGCGTCGCTCCCATAAATTAAACTGGCCGGTCCTTTAATCACTTCAATTCTATCAACGAGATATTGATCAACTTCAATGCCATGCTCGTCCCCCCACTGTTGCCCATCTTGTCGCACACCATCAAATAAAGTGAGAATACGATTAAATCCTAAACCACGAATGTATGGCTTAGAAACATTTGGGCCGGTACTAACAGCATTAATACCGGGAATTTTAATGAGCGCGTCAATAATATTTGTTGCACTATTTTGCTGTAAATATTTTTGATCAATTGAAACCATCGGCACAGGATTTCTTTTTATTTCGGTAGCGTGAGATGTTCCGGTAACTACAACTTCATCTGCTTCGATGGCAGATTCTTCCATTTCAATATCGAAGTTTTGTGTGGTTGCCAAATCAATTAGTTTCACAAAAGTTTTATAACCAAGGAACTTTACCTGCATCAATGTTTTTATTTTTGGTAAGTTATTTATTTGGTATGAGCCATCATCATTTGAAGCAACACCTGTTTTTAAATCGGGGAAATAAATAATAGCTCCCGGAAGACTTTCTTTTGTTGTTTTACTTTTTACAGATCCTTTTAAACTGTTTTGACTATGAATTTGAATGCATTGAAATAATATAATGCATAGAAAAAATATTTTTTTCATTTCTTGTTTGATTAATTAATAATTAAATAAACTGTAATTTTTTTTACAGTCTTAAAGATTAACTAAAACAAGGAGGTCCTCTTGAGTAAGAATGAAAGGTATGTTGAGAAACAAGTTCTGATTCTGATTTTTTATGATCAGTACTTTTAACAAAGTAATATAAGCTTAACCGGTTTTGATTTAGGGCTTTATTTTTTCTGTCTTTTAGATATTTACATAAAAAACAGTCGTGTGTTTTGTTTGTAATATGTTGATGAGAGCCGTTACAACTTGCACTTTCTTCTTGATGTACAATGTAACGGTGACATGCATCTTTTTCATCGTCTGAAGTACAGGTCTCAGTTTTTATGTGATGCTCTTCGAATAAATGAACCCAACTGGAAAACGAATTAAAAGTAAAAACAAAAGCCAATACAACTTGTATAGTTGCATAAAAGAATATTTTTATATTTTTCTTAAGAGCCATGTATAAGATATGCAAAACTACGCTTAATTTTTCTAAATTATTTTAAATATATAGGTTTAACATTTTAATTTATCTGAAATAACGCAATCTGATTCTGTGCAGTGTAGGTTTAATTAAAACCGGAGTTGGATTAACAATTAGCCTCCTATTTTTTTATTATATTTGTTTATATCACTTTGCTTTGAGGAATTCAAAAAGAAATATTTTAGTTTTAGTTTTTTTTCTGATTTTCAGAGTAACTAATTTTGCACAAGTAAATAAACCACTCCACGAGCCGCCAATAATTAATTTTCAACCAAATGGATTATGCTATAACAGTACAACTTCGTTTGTTAATTTAACTCTCTCCACAGCGCCAACAAGTTATACCTGGACAATCTATCAGCAAGGCATACCTGCACCAATATTCAAATCAAACCAAACAGATATAAGTATTCGATTTCCTATTATCACAACATATACTGTGCAATTAGAAGCTCAGAATACTTATTATGCAGTATTCTCCAAGGTTTTTATAATTGATTCAGTTTTAACTGTTGATTTTGATTATTCAGGATGCCAAAGTTTTTTTATAAATTATAGTACTTGTGCAGACTCGTACTTTTGGGATTTTGGAGATTCAACTTATTCAACACAAAAAGCTCCGTCTCACTATTATAAATACTATGGAAATTTTACAACGAAGATGGTTGCAAAATCGGGAAGTAAATCAGACTCGATTTATAAGAGCTTTCTTGCTTTTCCTAATTCTTTGAGTGGAGATTTTACTTATCATGTTAATAGGGACACAATTAATGTTTTAGCGGTAGATACTGCGGGCGCCGGAAGTTATGGGTTTAATTGGAATTGGGGAGACGGAACCACTTCTATAATTTATGGATATAGTGGAGCAAAACAAAAACATATCTATCAAAAAATTGGCAGAGATACAACTTATAATGTTTCGTTATGGATTAAAACTTTATGTAATGATGGGCAGCATGGATATAATGTTACTATTAAGGATACAACAATAATAACAGGTACTTCTGTTTATCCCAACCCGATGTTGGATGGAAATATTTTAAAAATTTTAACTGATCGCCCTAAAGAAATAAATTCATTGAGTGTTTTAAATTACGTTGGTCAACCTGTTACTTTATATCAGATAACGCAAAAACAAACGGGAATGGATATTGATTTCACTGATCTCCCAATTGGTGTTTATTTTTTAAGGTTTAAAGTAGGAAATGATTTGAAGAGTTATAAGGTTATTAGAAGGTAGAGTTTGAATCGAGTGTGCAGTAAGCTGCATGTGGGTTGTACTCTCCCGTCCTTGCTGACACCCTCTCCAGGAGAGGAATAGGGTCAATGTCTAGTTTCATACTATTTAATAACTTCAAATGTTTTAAATGAGAATAATCTCTTTCGGAAAATTATCCTCCTCCCGGAGGAGGTGTCAGCTCACTGACGGAGGAGGAAAAGAAAACACTGTTTATTATTTTATTCGCTTCTCGACTCCACTCGAAGTGACAGTTTACTGGTTATTAAAATATTCAAAAACCAATTTCGCTTTTGCAGCACCAACAACTTCAGTTAAAATTTCCAAACTGGCTTCTTTTATATTTTGAATTGATTTTAATTCAACCAATAATTTTTGCGCAGTTTTTTCGCTGATGCCTTTTATTTCGCTGAGTTCCGATTTAAAAGTTTCTCTGCTTCGTTTATTACGATGATGTGTGATCCCAAAACGATGCGCTTCATCACGAATTTGTTGAATTATTTTTAAAGTCTCGCTGCGCTTGTCTAAATACAATGGAATAGAATCTCCCGGAAAATAAATTTCTTCTAATCGTTTTGCTATGCCTATGATCGCGACTTTACCAATTAGTTTTAATTTTCGCAAACTATTTACAGCGGCGCTTAACTGACCTTTACCACCGTCGATCACGATCAATTGAGGCATTGGTTGCTTTTCTTCAATTACTCGCGAATATCTTCTGTAAATAATTTCTTCCATAGTTGCAAAGTCGTCCGCACCTTCAACTGTCTTTACATTAAAATGTCGGTATTCTTTTTTTGCAGGTTTGCCATCAATAAAAACCGGCATGGCACTCACGGCAAAACTTCCCTGAATATTACTGTTATCAAACCCTTCAATGCGTCGCGGCTCTTCTTTCATCCGCAGATCTTTCATCATTTGCTGCATGATCCTACTGGTATGCCTTTCAGGATCTGTCAATGCAATTTGCGTTTCGCGTTCGCGCTTAAATTCCATCGCGTTTCTGTAGCAGAGATCAAGCAATTTTTTCTTGTCGCCAATTTTAGGAATATAATAAGTACTTCCTGATAATTCTATTTGTGGTTCAAATGGTAAAATAATTTCTTTACTGTTTGAACTAAATCTATTTCGAATTTCAATAATAGCAAACATTAAAAGATCTTCATCACTTTCTTCTATTTTTTTGCGAAGTTCAATAGTCTGACTTTGTATAATAGTACCATTCACAATTTTAAAATAAGTTACGTAAGCGCTTTTATCATCACTGATAATATTAAATACATCTGTATCTGTAATCGTAGGATGAACAATGGTTGATTTACTTTGAAATGCATCCAACATATCAATACGCTGCCGAATCTCCTCTGCTTGCTCAAATTTTAATTCGTCAGAGAGTGATTTCATTTCTGTTTTCAAATCTCTGATCGCAAATTGAATATCGCCTTTAATAATTTCTTTGATCTCTTTAATATTCCGATTATAATCTTCTTCTGATTGATAAGCTACACAAGGTGCTTTACATTTTCCAATATGATATTCTAAACAAGGTCTGAATTTTTTTTTGTCAATATTTTCTTGCTTTAAATCATAAGTACAATTCCGTATCGGATATAATTGTCTTATCAAATCCAGCAGATTGCGCATCACTTTTACGTTTGCATAAGGACCATAATAGTCAGACCCATCTTTTATTTTTTTCCGTGTATAAAAAATTCTTGGAAATCGCTCGTTTTTAATGATGATCCAAGGATATGTTTTGTCATCTCTTAAATTAATATTGTATTTAGGTTTTAAGCTTTTAATTAAATTATTTTCGAGTAAAAGCGCATCCAATTCGGTTTCAACCTTAATACTTTTAATGTCGTTTATTTTTTTAACCATCAAATTTAAACGAGCGGTATCATGATCTTTGTTAAAATAACTACTCACTCTTTTCTTTAAATTCTTTGCTTTTCCAACATATAATAAATTGTTGTCTTTATCATAATATTGATACACACCGGGGGTTTCGGGTAAAACCTGAATAAGAGTGGCAATATGGCTTGGGAAGTCTTCTAACACCCTATAAAGTTATTAAATTGTTTAGATTGTAAGAGCGTGTTTAAAATTTATCTTAAAATCTGTTTATGCGTCTTTTTGGCTTCAACTTCGTTGGATTTTTCGCAATAATTGGTCTCACTATTGCTACAAAGTCTGCCTAGTTTCGCTCAAAAATACACAATAAACAAAAGTCAATATAAATTTAAACAAGCTCTAAGAATGTTTCTTTTAGGTAATTTATTAATATATTTACTAGATAAAATTTATAGAAATGAAAAAATTGTTGATTCTATGTGTTTGTTTCGCGTATAGTGTTTCTGCACAAACAAGCTTAAAACCTGAAGATAATTTACCATTAGACCCAAAAGTTAAAACAGGCAAATTAAAAAATGGCTTAACTTATTATATAGAGCATAACACAAAACCGGAAAATAGAGCTGAATTACGTTTAGCTGTGAATGCGGGTAGCACTATGGAAAATGATGATCAACAAGGTTTGGCCCATTTTGTAGAACACATGGCGTTTAATGGCTCTAAGAATTTTAAGAAAAACGATCTTGTAAATTATTTAGAGAGTATTGGTACAAAATTTGGTCCGGATTTAAATGCATATACAAGTTTTGATGAAACGGTTTACATGTTGCAAATACCAACTGATAAAAAAGATATCGTTGAAAAGGGTTTATTGATTTTAAAAGACTGGTCGCATAATTTAAGTTTTGATAGTGTTGAAATAGAAAAAGAACGCGGTGTAGTACTAGAGGAGTGGCGTTTAGGACAAGGAGCTATGGAACGTATGAACAGAAAAACATGGCCGGTAATGTTCAAAGATTCCCGTTATGCAAATCGCTTACCAATTGGAAAACCTGAAATTTTAAAGAATTGCAAACAAAGTTTATTAAAACAGTTTTACAAAGATTGGTACAGAACAGATTTACAAGCCATCATAGTTGTGGGTGATGTAGATGTAAATGAAATGGAAAAAAAGATTATTGATATGTTCTCTGATATTCCTGCAGCTGTTAACCCTAAACCAATTATGAAATGGCCGGTGCCTGATCAAAAAGATTTTAGAGTTGCAGTTGCAAGTGATAAAGAATCGCCATACAACTTGGTTCAAATTGCTTATATGCAAAAAGAAAATACGGTAACAAAAACATATGCAGATTATAAGCAAGGCATTTTGCAGAGTCTATATAACGGGATGATCAATTCGAGATTAAGCGAATTAACCAAGCAAAGTAATCCTCCATTTATGTTTGCGTATAGCGGTTATTTCTCAATGGTACGGAGCAAGGCCAGTTACGGAAGTTTTGCGGTTACATCAAATGGAAAAGAAATAAATGCATTAAAAGCAGTTATCACAGAAAATGAACGTGTGAAAAGATTTGGTTTTAATCAGTCTGAATTAGATCGTCAGAAAAAACAAGTGTTGACGAATATGGAGAATCAATATAATGAACGCGACAAAACTGAATCAAAACAAATAGTGACTCAATTAGTCTATTATTTTTTAACGGGTGAAGCAGTACCTGGAATCGAAAATGATTTTGCATACAATAAAGATCTTTTACCAAAAATAAATATTTCAGAAGTAAACGATTTGGCGAAAAAATGGATCAGTAACAATGGTGAAAATGCAGTTTCTATTATGATGTTGGCAGAGAATGAAAAAAACAAACTGCCGGTTGAAGAGTCGGTTAAAACTGCATTTAGCGACGCACAAAGCAATAAAGATATTAAGCCTTACGATGATAAAGTAGTAAACGAACTATTAGTGGCTAAAAAACCAACACCTCAAAAAGTATTTAAAACTGTCGATAGAGGGTATGGAGTGACCGAGTGGACACTTGGAAATGGAGTGAAAGTTTTATTAAAGCCAACAGCTTTTAAAAATGATGAGATTGAATTTACTGCACAAAGTTTTGGAGGAACGTCTTTGTATGATGAGAAAGACCAATTGAATGCTGATTTTTCAAATAGTGTACAAGACGAATCCGGATATGGAAAATTTGATGCCATAGCACTTGAAAAATATCTGCAAGATAAAACTGCAAGTGTTCGAACAGGAGTTGGAATGTATGATGAAAATTTATCCGGAAGCTCTAATAAAAAAGATCTGGAAACGATGATGCAATTAATTTATTTAGCATTTACAAAACCAAGAAAAGATTCTGTTGCTTTTATTTCAACTATTGAAAAACAAAAAGCATTTATTCAAAATAGAGGTAACGATCCTGATCAAGTGTTTAGAGATTCTATTTCTTGTTTTATGAGTGGATATCATTATACTTCGCTTCCAACAACAGAAGCTGATTTAAAGAAAGTGGATCAAAAAAGATGTAATCAAATATTTAAAGAACGTTTTTCTGATCCTGCTGATTTTACTTTTATTTTTGTTGGAAGTTTTACGTTGGATTCTATTAAGCCTTTAATTGAATCTTATATCGGTGGAATTTCAGCAAGTTCTAAACCTGAACAACGAAGAGATCTAGGTATAAAATCGGCAAAAGGTAAAGCAAACAAAGTTTATAAAAAAGGAAATGAGCCAAGAAGTAGAGTTAATTTAACGTGGACAAACACTTTTGAATTTACCCGCAAAAATAGATTTGAAGTAAATGCTTTAATGAAATTATTGAATATTAAATTAAGAGAGAATTTGCGTGAAGATAAAGGTGGTGTTTATGGTGTAGGTATTTATCCTAACATAAGTAATTTCCCGAAACCTGCATTGCAGATTACATGTAGCTTTGCATGTGCACCTGATAATGTTGCTAAATTAGTAAGTGCTGCAATTGATGAGATCAATGATGTAAAAAAGAACGGTTGCAATGATGAAAACTTAACTAAAGTAAAAGAAGGTTTCTTAAAAGAACGTGAAACCCAATTGAAAGAAAATAATTTTTGGTTGTATTATATTTCTGGTGTTGAAGCTAATAAAGAAAATTTAGCAGATATTGATTTATACAATACTTGGGTAAAGGATTTGAAAAAAGAGGATTTCAAAACTTTTGCAAATAAATATATATTAGATTCTGAATTAAAACAATTTGTTTTGAATCCGGAAAAATAAGCCCTGGAAATAGAATTTGAAAATAAAACAATTCTTGTAGCTCCTTTAGACTGGGGATTGGGACATGCCACACGGTGTGTCCCAATTATTAAGGCTTTATTAATAAAGAACAATACAATTATTTTAGGTTGCACTTCTTTAACCGAAAAAATATTGAATGACGAATTCTCTCAATTAGAAAAAATTTATTTGCCCGAGTATAATGTTGCTTACAGTAATATTTTGCCTCTTTGGTTTAAGCTCTTATTGCAATTTCCTCATATCAATTCTGTTATTAAAGCTGAAAATAAATTAGTACAAAAGCTAGTCAATTCAAGAAAAATTGATGTGGTGATAAGCGACAATCGTTTTGGTATGTACAACTCTAAAGTACAAAGTATTATCATTAGTCATCAGTTAAATTTAAAAACACCTTTTTTAAATGGTCTTTTACGGGAAATGAACGCGAAGTTAATGAGCAAGTTCGGTGAAGTTTGGGTTCCTGATTTTGAAGATAAATCAAAGAAATTAGCAGGGGAATTGAGTGAGAATAAATTCGGATTTAACTGTAAATATATTGGTCTGATAAGCAGATTAGAAAAAGTAAATTCTGAAATAAAATATGACTATTTATTTTTGTTATCCGGCCCGGAACCTTCTCAAACATATTTATTAAATGCAATTATTTCAAAAATTAAAAGTATTTCAAATAAAAAATTTGTTATCGTTTCAAGTTCTAATTCAAAAACAGAAACAAATTCAAATATTACCTTGGCTATATTACCCAATGCAAAACAACTAGCTGAACTAATTTCTCAAGCGAAAACAATAGTATGCAGAAGCGGATATAGCACCCTGATGGATATGTATTTGTTGGAGAAAGAAAAATTAATTCTAATTCCAACAAAAGGACAAACAGAACAAGAATATTTAGCTGAATTTTGGAAAGAGAAATTTAGTGCTGTAATCTTAAAGGAAACAGAGATAAATCAATACCAGTTTTAAAATTCTAAGAAGATAATCACGGAAAAAGCACTCAAATTAAAAATGACATGGGTTTAATTCTCAAACCTATAATGCGTATAATCTTTTAAGATCGTATTTAAAAAATCAAAGTCTTTTTCTTTTGATTCTTCAATTCCTAATTTTGTTTTTATTTTTTTCGCTAATTGAGAAATATGTTGTGGCTGGTTTTGCTTGATACTAAACTCTAAAACTTCTTTAATTAAGTTCGCTTCTTTATCACTTAATAACATTACTTGCTCATATACTATTTGATAGTCACTTTTTTGCTGATATAAAATTGTATCCCTTAACGAAATATTCGAATTTAATTTAATTACAGTAGTAGCAGCTGCAATGTCGCCTAGGCGCTGACTTTTTTCACTTGCTGCAATGGTAATAATTGCAACAACCGGACTAAACACTGTGACGTCAATCAATCGTAACATAGAACGAATTAAATAAGAGCCAAAATTAGGTTGTGTACCATCTAATTTAACTACTTTAATTTTTGCGATTTTTTTCCCGAAACTTTGTCCGTTTAAAAACGTTTCGCAAAGCAAATGATAAAGCATGGCCGGCAACATAAATAGAATCATAATCCCATACATAATGGCATTATAGTTTTCTGTTTTTTCATAATCTTTGGAATAATGACTACGACTGATAACGAATTCGTAAAAAAGAAAGTAAACAAGAAAAAAATAGGCATTAACAAATATAACGTCTAATACTCCCGCCAAAATACGGTAACCAATACCGGCAGGCTCGTACGAAAGTTCAACATTTTGTGTAGTATTTATCTGAATCTGTTCCAAAGTTTGATTTGAATATACCCTATAAATATATATATTTATATCTACTTATTTAAGATTTAGGTTTAATTGATTATCCATGAAAGAGATCACATTTTTAAAGCAAAACGAAAAAAAATGGGTGGAGTGTGAAGAGAAATTAAATAAAAAAGATAAGATGAATCCTGCTGAGTTAACCGATATGTTTGTTGAACTTACAGATGATCTCGCTTATGCCAATACAAATTACCCTCAAACGCGAACTCAGGCTTATGTAAATAGTTTGGCCTCAAAAGTTCATCATTTGGTTTATAAAAACAGAAAGGAAAAAGGGAATCGGTTTGTGAGTTTTTATGTTTATGAATTACCAATGTTTTTTGCCAGATATCACAAACAGTTATTTTATTCTTTTTTGATTTTTGGATTAGCGGTTTTTCTGGGCTCGATTTCTCAAATTTATGACGATAGTTTTGTACGATTGATACTTGGTGATATGTATGTTGATTCCACAATAGATCGTATCAAGCATGGAGATGCACTGGGAATTTATGGGGAGGAAAATCAATTTCTGATGTTTGTGTATATTACAATTAATAATATTCGTGTTTCTTTTATTGCATTTGTTTTTGGTTTATGTACTGCTTTTGGAACCTCTTTTTTTCTGGTTTATAATGGCATTATGTTAGGCTGTTTTTTTACTTTATTTTATCAATACAATATATTGGGTCAGGCAATGAAAGTCGTTTGGATTCATGGAACATTAGAGATCTCAGCCATCGTATTAGCGGGTTGTGCCGGAATAGTTCTAGGTAATAGTTTTATTTTTCCGAAAACGTTAACACGCGTTGAAGCATTTAAAAATGCCACTAAAGATGGATTGAAAATTATTTTAGGTTTAGTTCCAATTTTCATGGTTGCCGGTTTTTTTGAAAGTTTTGTGACGAGATATACGCATATGGATATAGCTTTGTCGTTGACAATTATTATTCTTTCATTCGCTTTTATTATTTTCTATTTTATTTTTCTTCCGGTCTATTTTAAACGAAAACATAAATTATTACTATGACAAAAAAGATTTATTATAAAAAGGTAAGGGATTTCGGTGAAATTTTTGGAGACACTTTTCTGTATTTAAAATTAAATTTTAAATCTTTTTTTGGAGTTATTTTGGCTTTGGCCGGACCGTTTTTTTTATTGAACAGCATCGCGAGTTCATTCCTATTAAAATTTTCGTTTGCTAGTTTAACCGGTAATCCAAACGCACTTCAAATGTTGAGTAATATGGCTGTGCCTTTAACATGCATCATCTTTTTTTCAATTATTGGTTCGTCTGTTTATAACACAGTTGTCAATGAACATCAATTGGCAAATGAGGAATTACAAATGGATGAAAAGCCAAGTATTGGTTTAATTGGAAAGAGATTCTTTGGTTCTTATTGGAGAAATTTGGGTGTGATGTTCCTTGTTTTATTTGCAATTATCATTAGCTATATTTTATTGGCTTTGGTGGGAGGATTGATGATTTTGGCTTTGAAGAGTATTGGATTTATAGGTATATTTTTATTGGTTATTTTCTTTCTCCTTTTATTTTTTATTATCCTTCCAATATTTTTTTACTTAATAGTTGCAATTGTTTTTACTAGTCAAAGACATAAATTAAACTTTTTTAAAGCAACTCGGCTTGTTATTAAATACTTGAGAGGTAATTTTTGGATGACTTGGTTGATTTCCTTTGTTGGCGGTTTATGTACATATATTTTAATAGCACTTGCTTATATTCCGGTTTATGTTTTAATGTTCGTGAGTTTAATATCCAGGAGTAAGATGGATGGTTTGAATGCGGTTAATAATATTCAAAATGAGGTTCCGATTTATGTAACAGTTATTACTTCAGTTGTTGGTCTTCTCATAATTTGTATCTCAACAATTTATTTGGTGATGATGAATTTACAGTGTTCTAGTAATGAAGAAAAGCTGGAAGGTAAAAGCATCTTAGAAAAAATTGAAAATATTTAATTATTAAACTTTCCTCTCTGAAATATTTGCTCCTTTTATTTTGCTTTAATTTAAGTTTGGCTTCTCCTTACGTTAAAGACTCTTTGAAAAAAGAAGTAACTCTTTTAATTGACTCTTCCATTATTGAAGTCAAAAAACCTGATTCATTGATTGAGAAAAAATTATTTTCAGAGGATCAGTTACAATATAAAACAAATGTAAAATATGAAGCAGGTATTTTAGAACGATTTATGGATTGGTTGTCTGAATTAATTTTTGGAAACAATAACTACGAAAATATTTATTTAACACGCCAAATTATTTTGTGGACTGTAATTATTATTTCTATTGGGGTGGTGATTTGGCTTTTGTTGAGAAGTGACTTTAGTAAATTGGTTAGGCCGGAAAGTAAATTGACCACCTTTAATTTTAATGAAATCACAGAAGATTTAAGTACAATCAATTTCGATAAAATGATTGAAGAAGCTTTTCAGAATGGTGATTACAGATTAGCAATCAGATGGTACTATTTAAGGACATTATTTGTTTTGGAAAAAGGGAAGTATTTAGTGTTTCAACCTTCTAAAACAAATATTGATTATAAAAATGATCTCAAAAAAACGAATTTCCAAAATGAATTTATGGCGCTCAGTAAGATCTATGAATATGTTTGGTACGGAAAATTTGAAATTGATCTGACGAAGTATAATGATTTTAAAAAAGAGTTTAATTCATTTGATAGTTTAGTAAATGTTCAAGGGCAACAATAAATATATCTGGATATTCATTGGCATGTTTGTGCTAATTGTGCTTGTGCAGTACTTTTTGCCAAAACCTGTAAATTGGCAACGAACCTATTCTTACAAAGACAAAAATCCATTTGGTACATATGCGATAAATAATTTATTAGAACCAACTTTCTGTAAAGAATCCAGCGTAAACAAAACTACTTTATATAACTTGTCAAATAAGGATAGTGGGAAAACAAAAACGCTCATATTAATAAATGATATTGTTAATATAAGTAAGCCGGATCTAAAAACACTTTATGATTTTATTTCAAATGGAAATTCAGTCTTTATATCCGCTAATAGGTTTGAAGGAATAGTAGCCGATACATTTCATTTAAGAACGAATGAAGATTTTTTTAATTACTACTTAAATAAAGATTCAGCCATTAAAACACCCGGGGTAAATGTCAAATTTAATGCGATTAATTTGAACAAGAAAACATACAACTACTCAAGGTTGTGTTATGATTTTTACTTCAGAAATTATGATAGCACAAAATTCACTTCGTATTCTGTTACCACGGATAATAAGGCTGTTCTTATTAAAGCAAATATTGGTAAAGGAAAATTATTTTTGATGAGTATGCCGGATGTGTTCACTAATTATTTTATTGTAAAGCAACCGAATAGAACTTATGCATATGGAATTTTGTCTCTTATTACTCAAAATAGCAAAGTGATAATTTGGGATGAGTATTACAAAGCGTTTAATAAAAATACAGATTCAATGTTCAAATTTATATTTGATAGCGATGCTTTATATTCTGCTTATTTATTAATGATTTTATCTCTTATTGTTTACATGGTTTTTGATGGCAGACGAAGACAAAGAGCAATTCCGATATTAGAACCTGTAAAAAATACTACATTAGAATTCGTGAATGTAGTAAGTCATGTTTACTTTAGTAGCGAGAATCATAAGTATATTGCTGAAGAAAGAGTAAAATATTTTTACGATAATATTAGAAAACGTTTTCAGGTAAGTACAAACGAATTGAATGAGAATTTCTTTTTACAAATAAGCGAATTAAGCGGCTATGATTTAAAATTGATTAAACAATTATTTATGTATTGTGAAAGATTGAAACAATCAATAAGTGCTTCTGAATATGACCTCATAGAACTCAACCGACAAATAACAAATTTTAATAATAAAAGTTTAAGATAAAAATATGGAAAATCAATTTACAAATCGTTTAGATCTAACCGAGTTATCAAAGCACATAACTGAAGTTAAACAAGAAATAGGAAAGTATGTAAAAGGTCAACATCAAATGATTGATCTGCTCGTGATTGCTTTGTTAGCAGACGGACACGTTTTAATTGAAGGTGTGCCGGGTGTTGCTAAAACATTAACTGCAAAGTTAATGGCGCGTAGTATTCATGCCTCGTTTAAACGTATTCAATTTACGCCTGATCTGATGCCAAGTGATATTATTGGCACATCAATGTTCAATGTAAAAACAAGTGATTTCGAATTTAAAAGAGGACCGTTGTTTGCGAATATTATTTTAACTGATGAAATAAACCGATCACCTGCAAAAACACAAGCTGCCTTATTCGAAGCTATGGAAGAACGACAAATCACTGTTGACGGAACAACGCATAAATTGGAGGATCCATTTATGGTGTTGGCAACTCAGAACCCGATTGAGCAAGAAGGAACATACCGTTTACCGGAGGCGCAGTTAGACCGTTTTTTATTTAAGATTGCTGTCGGCTATCCGGCTATTGAAGATGAAACCGAAATGCTGACAAGCTTTCAAAATCAAACAAATGTTATTGATTTTTCTAAAGTGAAATATTCTTTAACGCCAGAAGTTCTGCATCAATTAAAAATACTTGTGTCAAAAGTTTTAGTTGAGGAGAATTTAATAAAATATATTGCTCAAGTTGTTTCATCAACTCGTAAAAATCCGAATCTATATTTAGGTGCATCGCCAAGAGCTTCCATTGCTATATTAAATGCTGCCAAGGCTTCGGCTGCAATTCAGAATAGAGATTTTGTTACACCGGATGATATTAAGTATGTTGCCATTCCTGTCATGCGTCACCGGGTTGCATTAACTCCTGAAAAAGAAATGGAAGGCATTAGTGTGGATACAGTTATTCAACAGTTAATTGATAAAATAGAAGTACCAAGATAGTGTTCAAAAAGATTTGGAATATATTTAAACAAGTGAGACCAACTAACCGATCTTATTGGATCGTGTTTATGTTGATCTTATTGTTTATTTCAGCATTTAATTTTAAAGTGCTGTATAATCCTGCCGTAATTTGTTTATGGGTGTTACTTGTTTTGTGTGTGATCGATGGATTTCTTTTACTGAAACATCAGCAACCTATCAATGCCTGGCGTGTTCCTAAACATTTGCGTTTAAGTAATGGAGATATAAATGATCTTACGTTGAATGTTCAAAATTTTTATCCCTTCGAAGTTAAAATCGATATCATTGATGAATTACCTTTTCAATTTCAGATCCGGGATTTTAATATTAGCGCAACTTTAAAATCTGAGGAGAAAAAAACGTTCAATTATCAACTGAAACCGACTGAAAGAGGCGAATATGATTTTGGTAAAATCAATTTATTTATCAAATCAAAATTGGGATTAGTAGAAAGGCATTTAAAAATTGAATCACCTTTTATGATGCAATGTTATCCGTCGTTCATCAGATTACGCCAATTTGAACTCCTAGCGATTAGTAATCGATTGACAGATATTGGTATTAAGCGGATGCGAAGGATTGGAAATAGCACTGAGTTTGAACAAATAAAAGAATACGTAAATGGAGATGATATTCGTACAATAAATTGGAAAGCTACTGCGAGGAAAAATCAATTGATGGTTAATCATTATAGAGATGAACGTTCGCAACATGTGTATTGTATTATTGATATGGGTCGGGTAATGAAAATGCCTTTTGATGGTTTAAAATTATTGGATTATGCAATCAATACATCGTTGGTGATAGATCACGTGGCCTGGATTAAACAAGATAAACCTGGCGTTATTGGTTTTACGAATAAAATTGATTTTAAAGTTAAGGCAGATAACAGAGGCAATCAATTGTTACGGATTCAGGAAGCTTTATATAATGCAAAAACAAATTTTTTAGAGAGTAGTTATGAAGTTCTTTTTTCTCATGTCCGTCAGAAAATTACACAAAGAAGTTTATTGTTATTGTTCACCAATTTTGAAACGGCGAATGCATTAAGAAGGCAATTGAAATATCTGCGAAAAATTTCTTCGCAACATGTATTGGTTGTAATCTTTTTTGAAAATACTGAACTGAAGGATTTGCTTTCTGCAAAACCGAAATCAACTTTCGATATCTACGAGCAAACTATTGCCCAAAAATTTGATTACGAAAAAAGACAGATCACCAAAGAACTGCAACAATACGGTATTCTGAGTATTTATTCTACTCCGGAAAAACTCACTATTAATTCTCTCAATAAATATTTAGAAATAAAAACGAGAGGGTTGATTTGATCCTCAAATTTATTTTCTTAGTTGATGTCAGTTCGAGCGCGAGTCGAGAACAACTGCCAAAAGTTTATATGGATCATTAACCGCAACACTGTGTGTAGTAACCGCAGAGTACGCAAAGAAAAAGACGCAGAGGTCACGGAGAATGTTTGCCACATCGAGCGGCAGTCGAGAAGATAAAAGAAATAAACTGTGTTTTTTGTTTCCTCCTCCGTCCTTTCGGACACCTCCCCCAAGGGAGGATAGGGTTAACGCCTAGCTTCGCATTATTTGAAAACGAAGATTTTTTTTGGAAAATAAATTCATTCGGAGGGCTATCCTCCTCATGGAGGAGAAAAACTAAAACCATCCGTTAAGAGTATTTCTAAGTCTTGTCAAAAAACCGATTTATCAACTATCGGCTCATACGATTGTAAACTCAGATCATCAATATAAATTGTATTTTTTCCTTTATTAGAAAACGCGACACAAATTACATCTTTAGTGCTTCTTAAATCATCCGGTGTTAAATAATAATACTCTAATTTGTTCCAAACATTTGGTTTAAAATTTGTTGAATTTAGTTTATAATCTTTTGGTTTAAAAATATAGCCTTTATGTTTTAGTTGTATTGTAAAAGTGGCGTCTAAGCTGTCTGCCGGATAAACAGAGTAAACCCAAACACTTGCTTTAATCCATGTATAAGATTTTTTTGTAAGCGTTTCATGTTTCACTTCTATGGAATATGAAGAAATAGTTTTTGGGTTTGTTCTTAAACTGTATTTGCCACTATGTTTTAGCGAATCACATAAAAATTTTGGATTAATATTTTCCTTTTCAAAATTAATTCCTTTCATGTAACTAAGACTATGTGTCACCGAATCTTCTTTTGTAAATACTTCAACGCCATTGTTGAATTTTCCTTTTAAAAGAAGGTTTGTTTGCGCTTGATTAGGATGATTGGTTTGAAAAAATGTAGAAAAATAATAGTCACGCGACATATTTGTTGAATCCAATATCCCTTCACTCATTTGCCACGATTGAAATAGATTAAAACCTATAAGAATAATCATGATCCGAAAGAAAACATATTTGAATTTATTTTTGAGAATATGATCTATCGCATATCCAAGAGGAATACAAAGTGTTGAATAACTTGCTATTAAAGCTCTGTTGCCAAAACAACTTCCGTACCACCAACATGACCAACTGGAAACAATGTATAAATTGATGAAAAAATAAATTGAAACACAGGCAAAAAGAATTTTGTTATCCTTGTATAATCGCCAAAGGCCATACATAGCAAGCAGCATTAATGGAGAATAAATAAACCATCCTTTTCTGAAACTAAAAAGGACTTTTAAAATATGAGGACTTGTAAATTCAAAACCTTCTCCCGGATTACCTGATCCATATGGGTTTATAAAGAAATGCCCCGAAGAATATTTCCAATAACCGAATTGAATAAATCCAATACCGATAATAATTAAAGTAAAAATTAAGATTTGTGTTTTATATTTTAATAGTAGAGCAATTTTATTATGCAGACTTTGTTTGTTTGTAATGCCATACATAACAGGAATAATAAGGCATATGATTTCTGAAGCGCGACAAAGTGCTGTTATGCCAATTGTTATCCCAAGTAATATAATATATTTAATGCTATATGTTTGATGCCACTTTATAGTGAGATAAAAAGTAATTGCATATAAGCTAAACAAGATATTGTGCGACATAGCACCTTGTCCATGAATAGCAACATGTAAAAAATAATTGGTGCCTATTCCAATACATAATAGAGTTAAAGCGCAAGCCCCATCTGATATAAAAAGGAGCAAGGTTTTTTTTATGAAATGTAAACCCACTAAAGTATAAAACAAACAACCATATAAAATACTCAATTGGTATGGCTGCGAAAAACCATCTGCTTTGTAAGAAGTATATGGGGCAATAAAGTCTGCAATAAAATAAAACGGCGCGTATAAAATTGATAAACCTATAGGATAACGCATAACCCAATTTCCATTGTCCCATTTTACGGCCTGATAAAAAGTTTCACTCGGATAGTAAATATTCATGAGTTTGTCGAGAGTGGCATAATCATGAATAGTAAGATCGTGGTACTTAAAAGATAAGGGAAGATACATGTAGTACCCAAATACGTCGTAAGCAAGAACATTATGTGGTGGATAAGCGATCACAAAAAAAGAAATGATCAACGCTAAACTATAAAAGCAAAAATCGGATATTTTGTGATCAGCTTGCATTTTTTACTGCATCCTTTGTTCTGATTATTACTTTAAGATAATCAATTTTCCGGAATAAATCTTGTCTTCAGAAATTGATTTCAAATAATAAGTTCCCGTTGGCAAAACTCCTAAATTTAATTTAATTTTTTCGGAAGAAATTTGTGTTTCTTCATGCAAAACTAATTTTCCAAACAAATCAAAAACATCAACAGATGATAAAGGACCATTTTTCATTTCAATAAAAACTATTCCGTCGTTACTTGGATTTGGATATAAAGTAAAATGAGAGTTTAAATCGTACGATATTGTATTTAATCCTGTTATTAATTGATTAAGTCCGCTAAATATTACGGTATCTATTCTATATGTCCCATTGTTACTCTCTGAATTGTAAGCATAAAAACGAAATGAAACAGAATTAGATACATTCCCAAAGGCTGAGCCTAAATTTATTGTAGAACCTTTTTCCTGTTTACCACTTGGAACAGTATAACTATCCAATGCCCAAAAAAACTGATCGCCAAATTGTAAGGAAAGATTTGAATTAGAAGGAGAAATACTTGCCGGCAAATTTACCGAATAAGAATCTAAACTACTTCTTACAGCCCAATGACGTGGACCTGTTGATGACCGCGAAATATTAAATGTGATAGAATTAAAAGTAATAGTTGAATTTGCCGCCGGTGTTAAAGTGACTTCATAATATCTTGTTGGGTCTAAAGAACCTATGAAATTAATATCATCTCCATTTGTTGCACCAATCCCCCAATCTTTAAAAGCAAATACACCACCTGCTTGTGGTGCTGATGTAAAACCTACAGCAGAAAAAGAACCAAATGTTAATCCGTTAGCTGTTGGCGGTGGAGTTGGATCTAATGTGCCGGTACTTGATGACCCTGATTGAACACCTGTGAAGTGATACATACCGCTAAAAGATTGAGAAAAAAGAACGGTGTGACTTAGTACAAAAGCAATAGAAAGTAATTTTTTAATCATGATAAATAGTTTTAATTTTATGCAAATTTAGTATTTGAATTAAGTATTAAGGATAAAATGTTACGACATCTCATAATTTTATTTATTTGTTTGATGTTTGGCCTGAAAATGGCAGGACAAAATGAGGCTGATGGATTAGTGAAATGGCTTACTATTAAAGAAGCACAAGCAAAAAACAAAGTAGTTCCAAAGCCTCTGATTATTGATTTTTATACCGATTGGTGTGGTTGGTGTAAACACATGATGAAAACTACATATTCAAATCCTATTTTGGCTGAATATATTAACACGAATTTTTACCCAATAAAATTTAATGCTGAAGGGAAAGATACGTTTGAATATAATGGAAAAGTTTACAAACCCATTTCCAATCAACCAAAAACCCCCCATGAATTTGCAATTAAAATGTTAGGTCAGCAATTAAGTTACCCTTCAACTTTATTCGTAACCAACAATTTTGAATTTAATTTAATGTCGCAAGGTTATTTGGAAGAAAAGAAAATAGAACCCATATTAGTTTTTATGGTGGAGAATGTTTGGAGAACAACTGTTTATGATGAGTTCGGAAAAAATTTCGCCAAAACATTTTATGACACCAATTTTAATAAAAAGCCGGTGAAGATATATACAATAGCGGAAGTGGAGAAACTACAAAAGAAAAAACCAAGAAAAGTTTTGGTGAATGTAACAAGTGGTTTTTGTAATTCGTGCAAAGTAATGAGTAAAACTACATTCATGGATAGTGCGATCGCAAAAATTGTAAATGAGAAATATTATTTGGTTGAATTTAATGCTGAGACTAATGATACTATTCTTTTTAAGAATGAAAAATTTACTAAAGGAATGGTAAATAATTTTCCGCTAAATGCATTTGCATTAAAAATTTCAAATAATCGTTTTTCGTTGCCAATGATTTGTGCGTTAGATGAACAACTAAATACGATTGATGTTTTGAATTTCTATTACTCACCTGAATTAATTAAGCCGGCTTTATTATTTTTTGGCGATAATCATTACAAAACAAAGAAGTGGCAGGATTACATTGCTGAGTATACTTCTAAAGCTGCTAAAACTCCGAAAAAATGAAGGGATCAACCATACATTATTTGAATTCGGGTTTGATCATTTTAAGTTGTATCATTTCTTTTTATGTGCCATTTGAATTATTTTTATTTGCTTATGGTGTTTTAGGTCCATTACATTATCTTACCGAAATTGGCTGGCTCCATAAAAAGAATTATTTCACAAAAGGTAAATATGATTATGTGGTTTTGGTAATCACCTGTGTTATTATGGTGTATTATAATTTTAATCCCCCAAAAAAAGGCTTGGGTATTATTCCTGATTTAATTGCGTTTGCCCTTTTTACTTCAATTGCATTTGTATTTATTAAAGATTGGTTATATAGGGCAATCGTAATTATACTTTCTGTTATTTCAATTGCCTATTTAAATGACGCAAATAATTATTTTATTTGGATCGGTATATTTTTACCAACTATAATTCATGTATTCATTTTCACCTGGTTGTTTATGTTATATGGCGTTTTAAAGGAGCGATCGGTGCCAGGTTTAATTTCGATAATTATATTAATAATTTGTTCTGTTTTAATTTTTATGATTCAACCGCAGAATTTATTTTATGAAGTAAGTGATTACACACGCAAGAGTTATGCTTTGTTTGGCGAATTAAATTACCGTATGATCAGTTTCTTTAATATGGAAAAAATTACGGATATGAAACAGATCTATACTTCTAATGCAGGATTTGTAGTTATGCGTTTTATTGCCTTTGCTTATACTTACCATTATTTAAATTGGTTTTCCAAAACTTCAGTTATTAAATGGCATCAGGTGCCGAAAATGGTTCTTGCTGCTACTTTAATAATCTGGGCGCTTGCAGTTACCATTTATATAATTGATTATAATTTAGGACTAAAAGTTCTTTTCTTTTTATCCTTCTTACATGTGTTCCTTGAATTCCCGTTGAATATAGTTTCATTTACAGGAATAGGAAAAGAAGTTTCAGCTTTGGTAAAGCGAAAATAAAAGCAACAAAAATTATTTATCCTAAAAGTTGTTTTACTAATTGAGAAACAATTTTATTGTCAGCTTTCCCGGCAAAATGTTTTGTAGCAACTCCCATAACTTTACCCATATCACCTGCACCGGTTGCACCTACTGAAGAAATTAAAGTTTTTAATTGAGTTTTTATTTCGTCTTCACTTAATTGCTTTGGTAAATATTCTTCCATTATACCAGCTTGGTATGCTTCAACTTCTACAAGATCTGCTCTGTTTTGTTGCTTATATAAATCGGCACTTTCTCTGCGCTTCTTTACTTCTTTCTGAATTGCTTTCATGGCTGTATCTTCTGTAAAACCTTCTGGTGAAGTTTTTAAAAGAAGAATAGCAGATTTAATTGCGCGTAGGGCTTCTAATTTTTTTGCGTCCTTTGCTAACATTGCAGTTTTAATGTCAGCATTTATTTTTTCTTCAATATTCATAGTTTTGTAAATAAAAAAAGCCACTCTGTAAAGGAGTGGCTTTTGGTGAATTCAATAATTAATGGGTAACTGTAAATTTACCTGTTTTTAAAACTTGATTGGTAGCACTGTTAACTCTATAAAAGTACAAGCCTGTATTATATTTAGTTACATCTAATTTTAATTTGCCATCATTAAATGGTACCGATTCCAAAAGTTTTCCAGTAAGATCAATAATCTCAATGTTTTTTGCATCCGTACTTTCGGTAGAAATATAAAGTGTAGTATTAGCAGGGTTTGGATAAGCCATTAATTCAATTTGGGAAATGCTATGTTGGTTAATGCCGGTTGTGGTTTGCGGATAAACAAAATTATCTACCCAAATAACGCTTCCGACTTTCGCGCCCTTTCGAATAGCCGTACCTGAGGTCGGAAATTTAAAACTGGATGCGACATAAATACCCATACTATCCGGCGTAACGGTACTTGAATAAGCAATATTCAGAGTTGCATTTGTCATAGATGAAACTGTAGTAGCGTAAGTGTTTTTTCCACCACCTAAATAAGTACGAGTTTGAGAACTTGTGTTCCATTTCCAAAGTAAAACGCTAACACCAGAAGTATCACCTGCTGCAGGAGTTGTTTGATAACAATAAGTGATGTTAGTTGGACGTTGGTTATATGGAAAACCATCTGCTAATCTTCCACCTGAAATAGAAATTGCAACTGTACCTGTAAAAGCAAAACCGCAAGTATCAGGTAAAAACCCGGTTAAAAAACCTAAATTATAGGTGTATGTTTGAACACGCATCGAAAAGCCACCGCTACAGTTAACCGTTGATTGTGTAACGGAAGTAGGGTTGCTCGCACTTGCAAACGAATTTGTTAAAACGTTAGTAGTAATCCAGCCTAATGGCTCTTTTGCAGGATAATTTGTGTTTGTTACCCAAGGAGAATCAAAATTTGGATCAGGATTGGTTTGTGCATTTGCGCCAATTGTTATAGCTGCGCATGCTATAAGTAGAAGTTTTTTCATTTTTAAAAATTTTAAACTCAAATTTAATCAATTTTAGGTTTCACACCAAATTAATGATTAGGGCAATTTTTTGTAACTTTGTACGTTATATAACATGTTGAGAATTTGGTATATAGGTATATTTATGTTAATCATAAACTTGGTGAGGTCACAGGTTGGTCCGCCAGACCTCAGATGCCTTGCTACTAGTACTAATGGTGATATTACTTTAACCTGGATTCCGCCTGCTGATCCGGGTTCACAGTTTTTTAGTTATGAAATTTTTCATTCTGCCCTCCAGGCGGGTCCATTTACAAGTGTTGGCACTGTATCTCCCATTAATGCGTCATCATTTATACATGTGGGAGCAGGTGGTAATATTCAAAGTCAGTATTATTTTGTAGTAACGCATTATGGCGCAGGGGGTACGAGTACCTCGCCCGGGTCAGACACATTAAGAAGTATTTTTTTAAATCTATTTGATCCGCATAATGGTACAGCAAATATTTCATACAATCAATTACATCAACCACCGTTGGCAACTTCTGTTTCTAACTTTTCTATTTTGAGGGAATATCCAGTTGGAACATGGAGTAATTTATTGAGTACATCTAACCTATCTTTTATAGATACGATTGCAATTTGTACAGTGGCTTATAATTATCAAATTGTTTTGGGAGACAATTCAGGATGTTTATCAGTTTCTAATATTGATGGCGGAATCTTTCATGATAAAATTGGCCCGAGCCCCATTTACATTGATTCGTTAAGTGTTTTGCCAAATGGAGAAACTGTTATTGGTTATCCTGCTTCAACATCAAATGATTGCACGGGATATTATATCTATCAACAAATTACAACTAATCTCAATACTCAAATAGATTCTTTAAACGGAAAAAATAACACAATCTATACATTCACTTCTTCAGCGGCTACAAACTCATCTGTTGTTTTTGTTGTAGCTCCATTTGATAGTTGTGGCAATCCGGGAATTTTAGATAATCCTCATCAAACAATGCTTTTAAACCACTCTTATGATAAATGTAAATATCAAACACAATTGAGTTGGAGTGCATATGTTGGTTGGACAAGCGTTTCAGAATATCGTATTTATTATTCTGTCAACGGTGGTAACTATCAGTATTTAGGATCAACTAATCAAACCGCTTACACGCATACCGGTGTTGATCCTTCAAAAACTGTTTCTTATTATGTTAGAGCCTTCAATGAAACAAAAACATTTACGTCTTCTTCTAATCGCGTTAATTTTTTCACTTTTCAAACAGTTGGTCCCGATTTTATTTATATCAGATCTGTTTCTGTAAAAGATGATAATACGATTAAAGTCAGACTTTATGTTGACTCTTTAAAATTGGGAAATGGATTTGATTTATACAGAAGTGATGATGGATCGAGTTTTAATAAAATAGCATTTATTAATTCGAATGGTACCGGTAATTATGAATACACAGATCCTAGTCGTAACACAAGATCGCAAAGTTATTTTTACAAAGCTATTGCAAAAGATAGTTGTGGAAATGATAGAACAACCAGTAGCATTGTGCAATCTATTTTACTAAAAGTAAATAATCAAAAAGATAATATGTTCCATAAAAACTTAAGTTGGAATAATTATACAGGATTTGCCGGTGGCATAGCGGGGTATAATATTTATAGAGTGGTGAATGATGTTGTTTCTCAAACACCGTCAGCATATACAAATGGTCCTTTAAATCAATACACAGATGATATTGAAGATCTAGCCCCTGAAGGTTCAAAAATAGAATATTTTGTGAGTGCAGTTGAAGGATTGGGAAATCCTTATGGAATCACAGAAACAGCCAATTCTAATTTAGCAACAACATATATTGAGGCTGATGTTTTTGTGCCTTCTGCATTTGCTCCAAACGGCGTAAATAAAATTTGGAAACCGGTAACACAATTTGTAGACAAGAGCGAATACAATTTGAAAATTTATAATCGATGGGGAAATTTATTATTTGAAACTTCTGATGATAGTGTTGGTTGGACTGGAAACGGCGCGCCGAATGATGAGTATGTTTATTTTATTAATTACAAAAATGGGCGCGGAGAATATATTCAAATGAAAGGTACTTTTACGTTGTTGTAAAGGGACAGCGCCAAAAGGGAAATTAGCCACTAAGACACGAAGTCTCAAATAATACTGTCATCTCGAGCGGAGTCGAGAGACGATAAACTACAAACAAATATTATTAGCCACGAAGGCACAAAGACACGGTTTAATAACATAAACGCAGAAAGTTTCACCTAACACCAATTCAAAATTCAACACTCAAAATTTATAATTTTTTTATTAAAACCATTTTCTTCTTTTGAAATAAATAATTTGTCCAACCATTACGCCAATCATCACCAGCCAAGTAATTGCATAACCATAAGGAGATTTTAATTCAGGCATAAACTCAAAATTCATTCCATAAACACCGGCAATAAATGTTACGGGAATAAATATACTCGACATAATAGTTAACACTTTCATTACTTCATTCATACGATTAGAAGTATTACTTAAATATACATCCATAATACCACTCAATAAATCGCGGTATGTTTCAACTGTATCAATAATGCGTGTGCTATGATCGAGTAAATCACGCAAAAATATTTGTGTGTTCTTAGAAATAAAATCACTTTCTGATCTGATCATATTGCTGATCATATCGCGCATTGGCCACACTTGTTTTCTTAAAAAAATAAGTTCGCGTTTTAATTGATACAATTTGATCAACGAATTTTTGTTTGCGTTGTTCATGATCTCTTCTTCAATCTCTTCAACCGCGTCGCCAATTTTTTCGATAATGTTGAAATAAGAGTCAACCACGGCATCTATTAAAGCATAAAATAAATAATCCGATCCTAATTTTCTTACCCTTCCTTTGGCTTGTCTGAGCCTGCTTCTGATAATATCAAAGGCATCGCCACCATGTGGTTCTTGAAAAGAGATGACCGTATTTTCATGTAAGATCAACGATAACTGTTCTGCGTGAACTTCTGTATCGAAGGTGATCATCTTCATGATACATAAAACATAATTATCGTATTCTTCAAATTTTGAGCGTTGATCAACATTCACAATATCTTCGAGTGTGAGTGGATGAATATCGTAATGCTTACCAATTTTTTCTATGAGTTCTAAACGATGTACACCTTCCACATTTAGCCATTTGGTCATGTTTGGTTTTACATTTTTCATGCATTCAGAAAGATCATAAAATTCCTGTTCAAAGAATTCTGTTTCGTTGTATTCAATCAAAGTGATCTTAACACGCTCGTTGGTTGATGGACCATTGTAAACTAATGTTCCAGGAGGTAAACCAATATTTGAATTTTTCTTATTCATTTTCTTCTTCCGAATAATTTAATGTTCCTTCTACAACAACAACAATTTCTCCTTTTACAGGCTTGCTTGCAAAATAAACAGCAAGTTCTTTTAAACTGCCGCGTTTATTTTCTTCAAACAATTTACTTATTTCACGCGATACGCTTGCTTTTCTATTAGCGCCTAAATACTGATTCAACTCTTCTAGTAATTTTACTAATCTGAATGGTGATTCATAAAGTATAAATGTTTTTGTTTCTTCTGCCAGCAACTTCAATTTGGTTTGCCTTCCTTTTTTTTGAGGTAGAAAACCATAAAAGGTAAATGTATCGCATGGAAACCCACTGTTTACAAGTGCTGGAACAAAAGCAGTTGGACCAGGCAAAGAAATTATTTCAATATCATTTTTTATACTTTCTCTGATTAATAAAAATCCGGGATCACTAATTCCGGGTGTACCGGCATCAGAAACAAGTGCTACATTTTTTCCTGCGGTAATTTGTTGTACAGTTTCTTCTAGAATTTTATGTTCGTTGTGTTGATGATAAGACTTGACAGATTTTTCAATTTGAAAATGTTTTAAAAGAAATAAAGTGTTGCGCGTATCTTCTGCTAAAATTAAATCAACCATTTTGAGAGTGGTTAATGCGCGCAAAGTGATGTCTTCTAAATTACCAATAGGTGTTGGTACGATATATAATTTACCACTCATGAGAAATGAAGGTAAGTATTAAACAAAATGCTTTAAGGGAAAGAACTAAATCTTATAAAAAAGGAAATGTTGATAGAGAATGAACTCACTAACTCAGTAATTCACAAACTGACTAATTCATCACTTGTTTATAATGCTCTCTGATTGAAGGATCCAGCCATTCGATCTCTCCAACTTCATCATTTTTAAGTTCCAGATTTTTATTATAAAAGTAAGTTACCGGAATAGAATTGATTCTGATATTCGGAAAAGGTTGGTTGAGTTTTAAAAAAGTAAATGGATAATTTTTTCTCGTTTTGAAATTAATCACATTTTCCATTGGTTCATCATCAATAATTACAATCTCTACATCTTGTAATTCGGTATTTTTTATTCTCATCAAAGCATTCATTTCATTGATGCAATTGCCACACCAGGATGCGCTAAAACAAACCATTGTCTTTTTTCCCTTCAAACTTTTAAAATCAAATGCTTCTCCTTTTAAATCAACTAAATTCAATTTAGAAATATCGAGAGTAGGCGGCACATTGTATTTCCTGTAAAAATAGAATCCTCCGCAAGCAAACAGCAACAATAAAAGCAGGTAAGAATATTTTTTTGGCATGATATTAAGAATGAATAGTTAATTATTAAACTTATGTACTGGTTTAAACACAAAATTACGGATTAGATTTGCTTTTCGCATGTTTATTTTAGCTAAAATAATTCGTTTTTTATTGAGAATTACCATTTGGTTTCTCATCTTATCAATTGCATCTGTCATTTTTTTTCGTTTTGTACCGGTGCCACTCACACCATTGATGATCATCAGATGCGTTGAGCAAAAGAGCGATGGTAAAGAGTTACGATTGAAACATGATTGGGTAAGTATTGAAGAGATAAACGAGAAATTGCAATTGGCAGTTGTTTGTAGCGAAGATCAAAACTACTTAAAGCATGATGGTTTTGATTGGGGCGCAATTAAAAAAGCAATGGCTCAAAATAAAAAAGGCAAACGTATAAGAGGTGGAAGTACTATTACACAGCAAACTGCGAAGAATGTGTTTTTATGGCCCGGCAGGAGTTATATACGGAAAGGATTAGAAGCTTACTTTACTTTTTTGATTGAATTATTTTGGAGCAAAGAAAGAATAATGGAAGTGTATTTAAACAGTATTGAAATGGGAGATGGTGTTTACGGAGCAGAAGCGGCAGCAAGATTTTGGTTTAAAAAAAGCGCGAGTAAATTAACAAAAGATGAGGCCTCTGCTATTGCAGCTATTTTACCTAATCCTGTAAAGTACATTGCAAATCCCCCAAGCAAATATGTGCAAAGCAGAAAAAATTGGATTAAACAACAAATGAATTTTTGGGGCAATGATTTGGATTACGAGGATGAGAAATAAATTTTGAATTATGTCAGTTCGAGTGAAAAATGCGTCTCCTTTCATTTTTTGTATCGAGAACAGGGTAAAAAAAATTTTGAATTATAAATGTTGAATTTTGAATTGTGTTGGGTATAATGAAGAAGAAATAGGATTAAGGAGTAGGAATGAAGATTAATGTCAGTTCGAGTGATTTTTGCCTGCCTCTTGCAAAAATTGTATCGAGAAGAACAGAAGGAAGAAAGAGTTTTGAATGATGTCAGTTCGAGCGGAGTCGAGAACGGCAGCGTTTAGTAACCGCAGAGGACACAGAGAGAAAGCGCAAAGGTCGCAGAGCTGTGTTTGAAATAGTATAAAATGAAAAAAGTATCGCTCATAGTTTTATTTATTTTCACAGTTATTAGCTGTGGAAGCGACGCTTTGCGTAATGGACAAGGAACCAAAATTGAAAAACCTGAAATTAAAGAAGCGCCACTTGATAAAGATGCCATTATTAAAATACGATTAGATTCTATGTTCACACGTTGGAACACGGATAAAAATTTTAATGGAAGTGTTCTTATTGCGAAAAATGGAAAAATATTTTTGCAAAAAAGTTATGGTATCGCGAATAAAGAAAATAATATTTTATTGAACGATTCCACCATGTTTCAATTGGCATCAGTTTCAAAAGTTATTACTGCAACAGCTGTGCTTATGTTACACGAGCGACAACTGATTGATATTAATTTACCATTCGAAACTTATTTCCCCGGTTTTAATTACAATGGAATTACAGTAAAACAATTATTATGTCACCGTTCCGGTTTACCCAACTACATTTATTTTTTAAATTCCGAAATTGGAAGGTCTGAAGGTAAATTCACAAATCAGGAAGTATATGATCAAATGTGTTTTAAAGCACCCGCGCCGTATTTAAAACCCAATCGCAGATTTAATTATTGCAATACAAATTACGCACTCTTAGCTTTGCTTGTTGAGAAAATAAGTAAAATGCCTTTTGAAGATTTTATTCAAACAGAATTATTTAAACCACTTGGTATGCGGCATACATGTACTATTAATGAAATTGATTCAAGTAAAATTGCAATTGCATATAGCCTAAGATGGAAAAGAGAAGACAGAGATGCCAGTGATTTTGTTTTGGGTGACAAAAGTATTTTTTCTACGCCTTATGATTTGTTTTTGTTTAGCGAGGCCATGTATCAAAATAAAATTTTATCCCCTGAAACTCAAAAATTGGCTTACACAGCATATAGTAAAGAGCAGCGACAAAATAATTATGGCTTTGGTTGGCGTTTAAAAGATCATCGTGACTCGGTAAAAAAGGAAGTCTTTCATAATGGTTGGTGGCATGGCTACCGCACAGCTTTTCACAGGCGATTAAAGGATAAAATGACGATCATAGTTTTAAGTAATCAACTCAACAAAACTGCTTACGCTACGTATCGTATTTACGAGATTCTGGATAATAAACAAGGTGGTGTTGTGGATGAAATAGGGGATGAGTAGATTTTTTTGCCACGGAGGCGCTGAGGCACGGTTTTTTAACCACAAAGGCACGAAGACACAAATTTTTATAGAAGGGTTGAAAACTGCAATGTCAGTTCGAGCGCGAGTCGAGAACAATATAAATTAATTAAAATTTGAGCCAGTGAATTTCTGTGTGTAGTAACCGCAGAGAACGCAAAGAAAAAACGCAGAGGTCGCAAAGAACTATGTGCAAGCCACTCCGCAACCTCTGCGCATACCTCCGTGACCTCTGCGTTTAAATAAGCGGTTAGTTTGACAGAGGATGGTAAACACCAGGCACTAAGTGACAATCCCATGTTTGTAAATAATTTTTAAATAAATATAAATTGTGGATTGTAAATAATTTATCTCTTATTTTTGTACTTACATGCTTATCCTATACATAAAAGAAATCCGGAGCTTTTTAAGTTCACTCATTGGCTATATTGCCATTGGTGTTTTTATTTCGATGATCGGTACTTTTTTATGGATCATTCCAACTGAAGCTGGTGGCGCAAATATTTTAGATAATAATTTTGCAAACATTGATCCGCTTTTTTCAATTGCACCCTGGGTTTATTTATTTTTAATTCCTGCAATTACAATGCGCAGTTTTTCTGAAGAAAGAAAATCCGGTACTATTGAACTTTTATTAACTCGTCCGCTAACAGATTTACAAATTGTTCTCGCCAAATATTTTGCTGGATTTACCTTGGTAATTATTTCGTTACTCCCAACTTTAATTTATTATTACTCGGTTCATATTTTGGGTTTTCCTAAAGGAAATATTGATACAGGTGGAATGTGGGGTTCTTATATTGGCTTATTATTTTTAGGTGCAGGTTTTGTTTCTATCGGAATTTTTTCTTCTGCTATTTCTGAAAATCAAGTGATCGCTTTTATTATTGCGCTATTACTTTGCTTTTTCTGTTACATAGGTTTCGATTTTATTTCACAAAGTGGCATGTTCGCTAAATCATCTGGTCTAATAAAAGGATTGGGCATTAACGATCATTACATCAGCATGAGCAGAGGTGTGATTGATACGCGTGACATTATTTATTTTGTAAGTGTAATTGCCATCTTCAATTTATTAACTCGTTTAGTTTTGGAAAGTAGAAAGTGGTAGTATGAGTAAAACGACTTCGAAAAATAAGCACAAAGATATTTTAATACTCATCGCATTATTAATTATTGTGGCGCTTATTAATTTTATTGGCTCACTTGCATTTAAAAGATTTGATCTCACGCAAGAAAAGCGTTATACGATTGCTGAATCAACCAAAAAACTTTTGGGCGAAATAGATGATGTCGTTTTTTTAAAAGTGTATTTGGAAGGAGATTTTAAACCCGGTTTTGCACGATTAAAAAATGAAGCCAAGGAAATATTGGATGAATTCAGGGCATACTCTAATGGCAATATTGAATATGAGTTTATAAGTGTAAATGCCGGCGGAACAAAAGATGAGATCACAAGTATTGAAAAGCAATTGTTTGATAAAGGATTAGTTCCTGAACAAGTTGTTTCATCCAGTAACGAAAAAACGTCGCAAGGATGGATCTGGCCTGGAGCAGTTGTTTCGTATAAGAGTAAAGAATTAGTCTGGCAAATTTATAAAAGGCAATTAGGTGTAAGCGAGGAAGAATCAATTAATAACAGTGTTCAAGATTTGGAATATGGTTTAACCAATGTGATCCGTAAACTCAAACAAAATCGTTCACAAGAAATTTCGTTTATTGAAGGTCAAAGTGAATTAGATACAATACAACAATATGATTTCATGCATACTTTGGCTGAGTATTACACTGTGAATAGAGTGGAAATAAATGGAAAGCTTTCTGCTTTAAAAGATGCAAGCGCTATTATAATTACAAAACCAGATTCTGCTTTTACTGATAAGGATAAATTTATAGTTGATCAATACATTATGCGTGGTGGAAAAGTAATGTGGTTGATTGACCCCGTATATATTAATATGGATACCTTGCGCATGAGAGGTTATTCCTTAGGCTTTTCTCAGCAATTTAATATTGAAGATATGCTGTTTAAATATGGTGTGCGTTTAAATCCGGTTTTAGTTCAGGATTTTTCAAGTGGCGCGATTCCAATAAATGTTTCCAGTAAAAGGGGTGAGCCACAATTTAAATTATTTCCTTGGTTTTATAGTGTACTTGTACAACCGGATGGTAATCATCCAATTGTTCGCAATTTGGGTCTAATCAAAATGGATTATGTAAGTACTATTGATACTGTGACAGCAAAAGGAATTAAAAAAACTGTTTTACTGCATACTTCCAGATACACTAAAACTCAACCAACTCCCGCACGTATTTCTTTTGGGATGGCCATGCAAAAGCCAAAGCAAGATCAATATAGAAACAGTTATCAGCCCGTTGCTGTTTTGCTGGAAGGGGAATTTAATAGTGTAGTTGAATATCGGTTACCTGACAAATTATTAAGGGATACAACGTTTAAATACATTGATCATGGCAAGAATACAAAAATGATAGTTGTTGCTGATGGTGATATTGCTATGAATGGCATTGATTACAAAACAGGAAATATTTTGCCATTGGGATACGATAAATATACCGAGCGTACATTTGCCAATAAAACTTTTTTACTCAATGCAATGAATTATTTATTGGATGATGAAGGTTTGTTACAACTTCGCACACGCGAAGTAAAATTGCGTTTATTAGATAAACGGAAAACGGAAGCACAACGTACTAAATGGCAAGTAACAAATGTTGCGTTGCCTGCTTTATTGATTTTCGGATTCGGAATTATTCAGTTTTATATCCGGAGAAGGAAGTATACTAAATAAATCCACGAAGCAATTAAAGCACCAAGACACGAAGTCTATTATACATCTGTCACTTCGAGCGGAGTCGAGAAGACCAAGATCATCTGTGTTTAGTAACCGCAGAGGTCGCAAAGAAAAAAGGCAGAGACCGCAGAGTTTTGAGTACTGAGCCCTCAGCGTTACCTTCGCGTTCTCTGCGGTTAAACTAGGCAGTTAGTATAAAATCATTTCGGCCCTCGACTATTTTTCCTTACTCGGCGCAATTTTTCCCATGATCATCATATCGCCTTTGATATGCTCTTGTTCAATTTCCATATTTAATTTGGAAACAATATTTAAAGATGTTTTTTCATAATCGATTCCGTTTACAGAAAAATCTTCATACCCTAAACAAGAAATAATTAATTCTAACGATGCGTTTTGTAAACGAGCGGGAATGGATAATGTATAATTACCATGCTTATCAGTAGTAGTTGTTATATCTGACCCTGCAATTGAAACAAGGGCATTTTGAATAACTTTTTTTGTTTTGTTGTCAATCACTCTTCCATTAATGGTTAATTTTTTGTCAGATGGAACTGCTGGTTTTAAAGCAATTTCACCAACCATTTTATGTGATTCAGTTGGCGCTTTTAAAGTTTGTGAATTAGAAGGTGAGTAAAAACCTAATGCCATTAAAAACCCGGCAACATATTTATTAAAGAATGGTGTTTTGTTTGGTACGTAATTACTGATTGGTGTATTATGTTGATGTTTTGCAATTCTTCCGCACACTCTTTCGTTTGTATGATTTAAAAAGTTAATGATTTGTTCGTTGGTCATTTTTGAAAAATCAACAACTGTTTTTTGACAAGCATTGCAAAATTTGCCTTTTTCTTCCTGTAACATATTATCCCAGTTCTCATGACAAGGATTTTCGATGTTTATTTTAATAGTTTGAGGTTTCATAATGCTAAAGTTTTAGTGTTTGATATTTAGATGATAGTGACAACAATTTTCCATAACAAGAAATTTAAATTTTATTTAATTGATTGAATGTCACTAATCTAATTTAGAGAAAAAACCATCCTTCGACTTCGCTCAGGACAGGCTGTGGGCATTGAGAGCAAGATGAAGGTCAGACAGTTTTTCATTTGAATAATGCTTTTAAACGGTACAAAGCGTTAGCGATTGTAGTGGAAAGCCCGCAGCGCAGCGAGGACTTGAAACGGAAAGCGCGGGCCGCAGGCAACGCCCAAATAAAAAGCTTGCTGTTTTCGCAACGGTACAACGCGCCAGGGATGGAGCCACTGTTTGAGCTCCTTTTTTATCCCGCAGGGTAAAAAAGAGCGAGTGGCGAGAGCCCACCCGGGCGCCAAAAAGAAACCCCAACTTTTTATAGTTAGGGTTTTAGATCTTGTGTCATGAGGTCTTACCTCCTGCTTCTTAATAGCGGTAAGCATCCGATTTAAACGGACCTTCAACCTTCACGCCAATATAATCAGCTTGTTCTTTATTTAAAACATCTAATTCAACACCAATTTTAGCTAAATGTAAACGTGCTACTTTTTCATCTAAAATTTTTGGTAACACATAAACTTTTTTCTCGTAAGCTGCTGTGTTTGTCCATAATTCTAATTGAGCCAATGTTTGGTTTGTAAATGAATTACTCATTACAAAACTTGGGTGACCGGTTGCACAACCTAAGTTAACTAAACGACCTTCAGCTAAAAGAATAATGTCTTTTCCTTTGATCGTATATTTATCAACTTGTGGTTTAATAGTGTCTTTGGTATTTCCGTAAGTCTTGTTTAACCAAGCCATATCAATTTCAGTATCAAAGTGACCAATATTACAAACGATTGCACCGTGTTTCATGGATTCAAAATGGCGACCAACTACGATATCTTTATTACCTGTTGTTGTTACAATAATGTCGGCAATTTTTACAGCGTTATCCATTTTTTGAACTTGATAACCATCCATTGCAGCTTGTAAAGCACAAATAGGATCGATCTCAGTTACAATAACACGCACACCTTGAGATGACAAAGATTGCGCCGAACCTTTTCCAACATCACCATAACCTGCAACTACTGCAACTTTGCCGGCCATCATAATGTCAGTAGCTCTACGAATAGCATCTACCAATGATTCGCGGCAGCCATATTTATTATCAAATTTTGATTTAGTAACAGAATCATTTACATTAATAGCAGGTAATAATAAAGTACCATTTGCCATGCGCTCATATAAACGGTGAACACCGGTTGTTGTTTCTTCAGATAATCCTTTAATGCCGGCAGCTAATTCAGGAAATTTATCAAACACCATGTTAGTTAAATCACCACCATCATCTAAGATCATATTCAACGGTTTTTGACCTTCTCCAAAAAACAAAGTTTGTTCAATACACCAATCAAACTCTTCAGCGTTCATTCCTTTCCAGGCATATACTTGAATACCTGCAGCAGCAATTGCAGCAGCAGCATGATCTTGAGTAGAAAAAATATTACAAGAACTCCAGGTAACTTCAGCACCCAAAGCAGTGAGTGTTTCAATTAATACAGCTGTTTGAATTGTCATATGTAAACAACCTGCGATACGAGCACCTTTTAAAGGTTGCGATGCACCATATTCTTTACGAAGCGCCATTAAACCCGGCATTTCTTCTTCAGCTAATTTAATTTCTTTACGACCCCATTCTGCTAATGAGATATCTTTTACTTTGTACTTCACAAAATTTTTAGTTGCAGTCCCCATTTTTATTAGTTTTTTAAAATTATGATTAATATACAAAGATAAGTTATAAGTTTGTAAAACTCAAAAAAGGAATGTATTGATTAAAATAGAGGATATAAATGCGAATATAAGGGTTGGAATGCTTGATTTTGGGCTGTTTACAGAAGAAAGTAAAACAATTTCAAAAAGAGAAATGGAGCGAAAAGGAGTTCTGTTTTTGATGGAGAAAATGTTAAAAACAACAACTTTTGAAATCGTTTATAATGAAGTAAATAAACCGTTTTTGAAAGGGCGTTCAGAGAAAATATCTATTTCGCATTCGCATAATTGGTTAGTAATTGCATTAAATCAAAAAGAAGATATTGGAGTTGATATAGAATTGATAAGGGAAAAAGTTATAAACGTAAAACATAAATTTTTGGCGGATCGTGAATTGCTTTATGCAAGTTCAAACATTGAAATACTAACACTTTTATGGGCTGCAAAAGAAGCAATTTATAAAGCCTATGGAAAAAAGGAAGTGGAGTTTAAAAATATTTTGATAGATGAATTTGTTTTAAATTTAAGTGGGGAATTAAATGGAACTTTAAAATGCTATGATTCTAACCGAAAATATAAATTGATGTATAAAAAATTAGATAATTATATTTTAGCTTTAGTTACAAATGAAATTTAAGTTCGAAGACATAATCAGCTCCAAAAAATGTTCACTAGCGGTGCTTGTTGATCCTGATAAATTCGATAAAGAATTAATAAAACTACTTGACAAATCTAAAACCAAATTTATTTTGGTGGGAGGGAGTAAATTAAAAACCGGAAATATAAAAGAAACCGTACTTCAGATAAAGAAACATTGCAAATTACCAATTGTATTATTTCCAGGTGATGAAACGCAACTGTGCAAAGAGGCCGATGGTATATTTATTTTGAGTTTGCTTTCAGGAAAAAACCCTGAATATTTAATTGATAAACAAATTAGAGCCGCTCAAAAAATAAAACAATTAAAGTTGAAAACTTTTCCTGTGGCTTATATATTAATTGATGGCGGAGGTGTGAGTGAAACACAAAAGATAACAAAAACAAAACCATTGAAAGAAAAGAAACAAATTATTGATACTGCACTTGCGGCGCAACACCTGGGATTTAAAGCAGTATACCTAGAGGCAGGAAGTGGATCAAAAAAGCAAGTGCATGAACAAATTATTAAAGCTGTTTCAAAATCAATAACTATTCCTTTAATTGTTGGTGGCGGTATTACATCCACAAAGGGAATTCATAATGCTAAAAAATCTGGAGCCAATGTTGTAGTAATTGGAAATATTTTGGAGAAAAATAAAAAAATAGTAAATGAATTTTCAAAAGTATTCGAATAATACTATATTTAAGAGATGAAGTTGATCGTAATTACGGGTTCTAAAAGTCTGGCTGATGAGCCCAGCATGGTTACCAAGATGTTTGAAGATGGCTTAATGACTTTACATTTAAGAAAACCCAAACTCTCTACTCAAGAAATGAGAGACTATATTGAAGAAATACCGGAATATTTTCATGACAGAATAATTATTCATTCTCATCATATCTTAGCTGCAAAGTTTAATTTAAAAGGAATACATTTCACCGCAACTCATTTATCAAAGAGATGGAAATATTTTTTTATTAGAATGCGTTTACGTCTCAAATTTGTTAAGCTCTATAAAACCCGTTCTTATAAACGACTCGCTAATATTCATAGTAAAGAGGAACATAATTTTGATTATTATTTAATGGGCACTGTTTTTAATAATTTAACGGGCGAATTATATGGTGGTTTTTATGAAGAGGCACTTATAGCCGCTCTCAAAAACTCAAACAAGAAAATAGTTGCACGCGGAGGTATTTCAGATAAGGTCATTCAAAAAGCCCATGATTATGGTTTTCACGGCATTGGTTTTAATTCTTATATATGGGACGCTGAAAACCCTTGCAATCAATTTCTAAATGTGGTTAAACTATTCAAAGAATTAAAGATTGAAATAGAATAATGTCATTGCTTGGTGTAATAGCATTAATTTTTGGTGTACTTGGAGTTCTATTAACTATTTTGCAAAAAATCTGGTGTTGGCCTGCAGCACTTATCAGTGTTATCGCTTCTTCAATTGAGTTTTATGATCAACGCTTATTCGGAGATATGGCTCTTCAGGGTTTTTATTTTGTATCCGGTATTTACGGTTGGTATTATTGGGAGAAAAATAAAAGTGTAGATTTTAAAATTACTCATACGCCTTTTATTTCCTGGATATGGATGTTTGCAGCAACACTTCTTCAAACCGGTATTTATTATATACTACTCAAAAAATTTAAAGGTGATAAAGTTATTATGGATTCCATTTTAACTGCTGCCAGTATAACAGGAACTTATATGATGACTAAAAAATGGATCGAAAATTGGATAGTTTGGGTTATAATTGATGCAGCTTATATATTTTTGTATGGTATTAAAGAGATGTGGTTATTTTCAGTATTGTTTTTTGTTTTTACAATTATGGCTGGATATGGCTATTATTCATGGAGAAAAAAGATATAATTAAGATCGCAGTTGTTGGTCCTGAAAGCACAGGTAAATCTATTCTTTGTGAGCAACTGGCTTTACATTATAAAACAAAATATGTTCCTGAATTTGCGCGCAAATATTTTGAGAACAACAAAATTGAAAATCATCGCTTATTTGATATCGACTTCATTTATGAAATGCAAATAGAATTAGAGAATGATCTTATTGAAAAAGCGAATACCTATTTATTTTGTGACACTTCACTTGTGAGTGGAAAAGTATGGGCTGAAGAAGTATTTCATGAAACACCTCCTTTCATTTCAGAAAATTTAGAAAAAGTAAAGTACCAATTATATTTATTGTGCGATATTGATGTACCTTGGGTTAGAGATAAGCAAAGGAGAAATGAACATAACCGTGCTAAGCTATTCAATGATCACAAAGTTGAGTTAGATAGAATGAAGGTTTCGTATAAAATTATTACCGGATTAAAAGAAGCGCGACTAGAAAATGCAATTAAAGCCATTGAAGAACTTTAAAACGAATAGCTCAAACCAAGTGTAATAAAAATATTTTGGTAAGTTTGTTTTACGTCTCTTTTTGTAATGGAAACTGTTTGCGGAACTGTTACTCCGGGTTGCTCACCAATAATCAATACCTCATTGTATTTACAGGTTGCCTGTAAATAATCAACTTCAAAAATGGCATTCAAATCTTCAAACAGTTTGTATCCAAATCCTATTCCGCCGCCAAAAGAAACAGCATCTGATGTTACTGTTTGGTAATTAAGAGTATAAACAGAATGCATTGACAAACTTAATGGAGGATATTTTAATGATAAATAACCTCCATTTATTTTTCCGAAAAAGGATATGTCTTTAAATTCTTTATAATACATAAGTCCAACCGAAGCACCAAACGATTGCCAATTGGCTTTTCCGGCTGTCCATGTTGAATCTGTATTGTATTTATATTTCGTAGTGAGAGGTACGGAATTTAATTCATTATTTGAAAAAAATCCGTTAAAGAAAATACCAAAATTCTTTTTTAGCATATGTGTAAATTGTAAAGAAACTATTTGTCCCGTTTTACCCGGACCAATATCATTTGTATCCAATTTTGTTTTTTTGAAATTTCCGGTCGGTGAACTTATTCCTACGTGTATTGAAAAACTGTTTTGTTTTTGTGGAGAACTTGGTGGTTCTTTAGTTGGACTAACAATGGCTGTGTTAGTTGGTGCAACATAATCATCTCTTTCAACCTGGCCCGGACTTTGCATCATAGGAGGAAGTTTTGGAGCATTTTTTGGAGCGTATTGAATGGATGAAATTTGACTTCTGTTAAGGGAAGCTTCAACAGTACTTAAGCTACCGCCAACTTTAAAATAAACGTTAGAACTATCTTCTTTAATGATGTTACATATGATTTCTTCACCCTTTGTTGTATGTATAATGTCATTTTGTGACCAAGCTGAATTAAAAAATAAACACAACAATAAAGTAATAAATAATTTTACCTGTTTAAAATACATTGTTTTAATATTTAACAAACTGATTGTTATCACGAATTAAAATTAAGTCAAAAAGAACTTCCAAAGAAGAAATGAAATTATTTTTTTTCATAAATTATTAGTTGTATCATTGCATCGTCTTAAGGGGTGCTTGTTGACAAAAGTCAAAAGTAGCAAGTCAAAAGTAGAAAGTATCAGCTGGTCTGAACTTTAAACTTTAAACTTTAAACTTTTATCTTCCACAGGCTGAGATTATACCCATTAACAGGTTAGCTTCCAAAAGCGCTTGTTAAGCACCTGATCAGGATAATACCTGCGTAGGGAGAGAATTAAAAGCCAATGCAGTCCCCTTGCATAGGTATATTTAATTAATAATATGAAAATGAAAAAAGTATTTTTTATGCTTTCACTATCTGCATTATTTATAAATGCAGTGGCACAAATTAAATTCACCGGTAAAATTACTAACGAAAAAAATGAAGCTATTTCATATGCTGTTCTTGGTGTTAGAGGTGGCTTTGCATCTACAATGAGTGATGCAGAAGGTAATTTTAAAATAGAAAGTTTCCCAAAAGGCAAACATATTATTGAGATCAAATGTCTGGGTTATAAAACTCTCACAGATACTTTGGAATTAACTTCAAGTTTTAATAAAGATTATACTTTATTAATTGATAATAAATATTTAGATGAGATTGTTGTACAAGCAACACGGGTTGGAAAATTTTCCGGGATGGCATACAGCAATTTAGGAAAAGATGAAATCTCAAAAATGAATTTAGGAAAAGACGCTCCTATTCTTTTAGATCAAATGGCCTCGGTTGTTGTAAATACAGATGCCGGGAATGGTGTTGGTTATACGGGATTAAGAATTAGAGGAAGTGATGGTACACGTATAAATGTAACCATTAATGGTGTGCCTGTAAACGATGCAGAAAGTCAGGGAAGTTTTTTTGTGGATATGCCCGATCTCATGTCGAGTGTAAATAGTATCCAGGTGCAAAGAGGTGTTGGTGCGTCATCCAATGGTGCCGGAGCTTTTGGTGCGAGTATAAATTTTCAAACAAATGCATTAAATGAAAAAGCATACGGACAAGTTATTTCAACCTTAGGTTCGTATAATACATTCAGAAATACAATTGCAGTTGGTACCGGACTGATCAATAATAAATTTACCATTGATGCACGTGCTTCTAAAATTACGAGTGATGGATACATAGATAGAGCATCGAGTAATTTAGGATCATTATATCTTGCCGCAGGATATTACGGTAAAAAAGATGTATTGAAATTTATTGCATTTACAGGTGTAGAAAAAACATATCAAGCCTGGTATTATGTACCGGAAGATTCGTTGAAAAATGGAAACAGAACTTTTAATCCTGCCGGAATGTACACAGATGCAAATGGTAAAATAAATTATTACAATAACGAGACAGATAATTATCAGCAAGATAATTACCAATTGCATTATATCAGAACAATTAATTCTAAATTAACTTTTAATGCAACAGGGCATTATACAAAAGGAAAAGGTTACTACGAAGAATTCAGACAAGGGGAAACATTGAGTAATTATAATATTCCAAATGTAATTACACCAAAAGGAGATACAATTACAACTTCAGATATTGTTCGGAGATTATGGCTAGATAATGATTTTGGGGGTGTTTTGGGAAATATAAATTATAAACCAACCAATAACCTTTCGTTTGTTTTAGGTGGAGGATTTAACGATTATTATGGCCGCCATTATAATAGAGTG
>Ga0206968_10001_pt1 | contig 109301 bp, 83 predicted proteins | sample Alteio_BWOrgHeat_22_FD_153254 | JGI IMG/M metagenome (GOLD analysis project Ga0206968, IMG submission 153254) | Enriched cells from forest soil in Barre Woods Harvard Forest LTER site, Petersham, Massachusetts, United States -... | ecosystem: Environmental > Terrestrial > Soil > Temperate forest... | reverse complement strand
CTGCGCCCGATAAACCATCTCTTGCGCCGGCATATGCAGGGTTTATAACCAAAGGGTTAAATTGATATAAATTATATTGAGGGTCCTGTTGCGCTACTACAACATGTAAAAAAACAAAACAAATTAAACCAATAAATAATTTCTTCATTAGTCTCTAATTTAATTACTAAGTATCTCTAACCAACCTTTTCTTACAGGATCACCATTTCCAAGATCAACAATATAATAATATGTTCCTGGTGATAACTTAACTGAAGTATTTGGCCAAACATTGGTATCGTTATTATATCCCTTGGCACTATATAATTCAGCACCCCATCTATTGAAAATATTTACCTGATTGTTTGGATAGCGATCAATATTCTCTATATATAAAAAATCGTTGCTTCCATCACCATTAGGTGTTATTCCATTCTTTATAACTACCTCATTGCAATTATCATTAAATACAGTTTGCACACTCACAACTTTTACGCAACCTCCACCCGCATCAACCAATACTGTATATGTTTGAGGCACATTTACAGTTTGAGTTATAGAAATGGTTGGTGTACTTTGACCTGTACTCCAAAGATAAACCTGACCTCCAGTTGCGACAAATGTTGCTCTTTCATTTTTGCAAAGAAGAGTCTTATCTGCAGTAATGCTCGCATTTGGACTTGAATGAATGTAAATGGTATCTGCGCCTCCAGAACCTACACATCCATCGGCACTACTTCCAGTTACATAAAATGCAAACGCTGCTGTTGGTGTGGCCACGATTAAAGGTGTATTATCTCCTGTAGACCATGTATAAGATGTAGCACCACTTGCAGAAATAGTTGCTGTTTGACCAAGACACAAACTTGAAGGTGCATTGACAGAGATAGTTGGTGTAATACCCATTCTAATTTGAATAGTATTAGATATGACACCACAAGAGGAAGAAGCGGCTGGATATGTCGGAAAGGTTAAAAAAGTTGAATAGGTTGCAGTAGTGCTATAGACACCGGCCGAATTAACAAGTAGCGTTTGTGAAATAGCTGGTAAACTATTAACTGGACTATACGTTGAATAATAACCCAGCCCATAACCTTTCAAATTAGTTGTGAGAGTGACGGATTCGCCTGCACACAATATAGTTTTTGATGGGGTGGCAAAAAGCGTATCCCGATATGTATAGTTTTTAAGTATGGAAATAGAAGATATTGTATTTGTTGAAAAGGAAATTATGTCGGCACTTTTATTATTATCAACATCCATTATAGCCAAACCACCATTCATGTGGAATGTTTGCGTAAAGGGTATTGGTGACGATGCGAAATTTAAACCGGCATCCTGAGCCAAAAAAACATTGATATCTCCAGGGCTGGGTGATATTGCCACACTTGTAACGAGATCCATTAAAGTATCTTTATTCATATCAGCAAAATCAAAATCATTAATTTGACCCGGAAGTGTAATTACTTTTTGAAGCACAGGAGCGGAGGGGTTATTGCCTGTAAAATTTGCCGAATAGATGTAAATAAAATTAATATTGGAATTAACTATTCCGTAAAGTATTACTTCTTTTATTCCATCTGAATTAATATCGGCATACCTTATTTTTTTATTCACGAGATTAGGAACTCCAAGATCAAAAGATGTTTTCAAATCAAGATTCCCGCTTGTACTGCTATACAAAATAGTTATAGAACTTGAAGTAACATCTGAAACAAATAAAACTTCATCTTTATTATCATTGTTAAGATCGGCAGTGCAGGCTGAAAAATTATCGTTAGGCGAAGAGGACGCAGCAGCAATAGTTCCCGAACTTAAAGCTGTAAAAGATAATGTTGTTGCTGTTGTGCTTGTGTTTGTATATAAGCCAAACCGATAACAAAATGGATTTGTTGTGTATGCGCCAATTGTCAATAACTCCGGAAGTGGGTCATTATTCATATTAGCCAGATACAATCTCGCATGATGCCCACCAGAAGTAAGCGTTAAAGGAATGGAGTCGAAATAAAAAAGAGAAGGAAAAAACCTTCTACAGGTATAAACATCGCCATATGAATTGCTGGCAGCCATATCATCCAAACCGTCATTATTTAAATCAGCAACAACTACGTTTCCAAAATTTAATTTTGGACGTGTTAAAACAACTTGAAAACCTACGTATTGCGGCGAAGAGAAAGAGTTTGTGTTTGTTGCGATTAATAATTTACCAAGATTGTTTGCGACAAAAGCAGCTTCTGGATAGGGATCTGGTGTAATCATTGCTTTCGCAATCTTTTCTGTCGTAAAAGTTGTATAAGTTGGCGGCGACTCAATAACTTCATGATTCAATAAACAAAGATTACTTTTACTTTCAGCAACAAGATTCACTGTCTGCGATTTACAAACTGAGCTTATCAAAATTACAATACCTAAAATGAATTTGATTTTTTTCATTTGCACTCAAATTTAAACATTAATTTAATACTTCAACCCAACCTTTTATTGGCTTACTTCCATTACCAATTTCGATGATATAAAAATACGTTCCGGGAACGATATTCGCATCTTTTTTTGGCCAGAAATTGTCTTTATTATTATAGTTTTTTGTATTAAACATCAAATTTCCCCACCTGTTAAATATTTTAACGCTTGCTTCAGGAAAATCTTCAATATTATCAATCGTAAAAGTTGAGTTAATACCTGAAAGATCTACACCGGAGTAAACTTTTATTTTACAAGTACCATTTTCATCTTTTATTGGCACATTTCGGGTTATAGTATCCGTTTTTACAACATTTCCTAATGTATAACTATAAACAACTTTTACTGTAAAATCGCCAGCCGATAAATTATTTATTCTACTACAATCATGAGATGGGCACAAAGTATCAGGATTCCAGAAATATTTTACATTTGCCCCTGAAGGTAAATTATCAATGATAACTTTGATATATCCATCCGCTTTATCGGCACAAGAAACATCTGTGGGTATTAAAGAAATGGAAGTGTTTGCAATGACTACCATATCGGGTTGCAAAAACCCTTGAGTTAATACGTTTGATGAATTTGAAGCAGTATTTATAATTGCTTCCCCAATATTATCAGTATAAATAACCGTTTGAGAATTGATTGTAACGGTACTACTTTTGCCACCAGAATTAATAACTGAAGGTGTAATGCTCTGTGCAACAGATAAAATATTAGTGCAAATTAGATATACCAAAATAAAGTTTAGTTTCATTTTACAAAATTTTTATGCTTTACATTTCTATCCATCTTGTGCCCGATTTATATAATCTTAATACTTGAAAACTATTAAGGGTTGTTGTAGATAAATCTGTTGAAGATCCTAAACGTTGAATAAAATCGGTTCCAAAAGGATTCACAGTTATATTTACTCCTGATCTGTTTCTTATCACAAGTAAAGTTCCCTCATCCACTATTGCCGAATTAACCAGTGTTATTACCACAAAAGCAGAGGCTTCAACAATATAGTCGGAGGGCGTAACAGAATAATTATTAGAAACAGTAACTTTACTCACTGCCATACTACCTGCAAGCGATAAAGTATTCTTTGGAGTTGAATTTGCAATTCCTACCTGACCACCTGTAAAAATTGCGCTATAATTATTGTCGGCTCCGCTCACATTTGATAATAAACCAACATTTGTTTGGCCAGTTGTAGGAGCCCAAGAACCTGTTGATTGAATTTCAATTCCCGTTTTTGTACTTCCACTGCCACCAACTTTTGTTGCAAAATTTTCAACTAAAAGAGCATCATTACTTATTGATCTCGCATTATTATTGGATAGTCTTAAAACACCACCACTTTGGCCTGCAGCCGGAACGTTATTTTGAATTACCGAAACATAACCGGTAATTGTATTTACATCTGCAAATAATGTATTACCTGCAACATGTAATTTAGTTGTTGGCGCAATTCCTATTCCAACGTTACCAGAACTGAATATCATTCTGTCCACACCGTTTTCTTCTATTTTCAAATTGGCTCCATTCAATGTTAAGCCAAATCTGTTATTCACATTTTTAAGAGCGTACGACATGCTGGATCCATTGGGCGACTCCAATAACAAAGTATCAGCGCCGGCTTGTTTGAAAATATGGAAGAATGTTTTGGGACTTATTGTATTAACGCCTATCTGATTGGTACCATTTCTGAAAATATTGGAAATACTGAAAGTGCTTGAACTACTATATTCAGGAAGGTATCCAATAGTACCTGTTCCGGTTAAAGCTGAAATAGTTTGTGTAACGGAAGTAGAGCCTTGTGTAATTGTTATGGAATTACCCAAAATGCTTAAGCCAGTTGGAGGTGCTGAAATGGTAAAACTTGTTGATGGAGTTAAAGGATTCACATTTACTATTCCTCCTTGCGCAATGTTTATTGGCGAACTGGCTGATAGGATTGACCAAATCCCTTTTTTCTGTGCGTTTAGGGTGAAAACAGCTCCTACAGGGGCTGGAGAGTTTGGAAACATTATTGTGTCCAAAACAACAACTTTTCCTTTATTAAATACTGCCGCAAACGCATTGGGATTATAACCTCCAACAGACTCAGCATCACCATAAACACCGATTAAAGTTGATGTTGCGCCTCCAGTAGCTATGCCTGAAAGTCCAACGCCAGTTCCTCCGATCCCTGAAGCGCCAATACCGGAAGCACCTACTGCATAACCTGTACCACTATTTCCTGAAATAAAATCCCCACCATAAATAGAAGTTGAATTTGGGTTTGATATATTTTGAGAAGAAGAACCACTTGAAATACCTCGCACAGCAGCATCTCTTGCATTAGCAGTGTTTTTATATGCCAAAACTACAGAGGTATCGGCCGAATTAATTGAATGAACATGTAATTTGTTACCAAAAATTGCCGGAGAAATTCCAATTCCTACATTGGTGCCATTATTGTTTAAATTGCTGGTGGCAACCCATTGCGATTGAGTTCCGTCCCAAAACAGAGTTTGATTTGCCGAGCCTAAAGGCAAAGAATTACCAGAATTCATCGAATAAATTGCATAAGGTACTGAGGCAAAAGGCTGCTTGAGACTAATTGGCGTTGTAGATCCATTCAAATAAACTTCATAACTTGCTTTACCACCTGACCAATTCACTTGTGGCATTGAATTAACTATTGGGGTTCCCTTCCCTATCTGTAGATTCACCATGCCTACCGAACTGGTTGTAAAACTTTGATCTTCTTCATAGCTAGGACTGGTAGAAGTCATGTCATCATATAACCTGAATTTTATGGTGCCAGTTGTACCCGGTGATAAAACATTTCCACTGGCATCCCTTAAAACCGCTTGATAATTAATGAAATTTGGGAAAACTATTGATTGAGAGAAAACTAAACTTGTAATAAATATGCTTATAAGAACTAGTATTTTTTTCATCTGGATTAATTAATTGAAAGGTATACATAACCCTACGGTTAAGAACCCTAAATGGTTGGTTTTTAAAATCGAATTAGGTAAACAAACCTTGATAAGTTTAAAGGTTTTCATCAATTTTTCTATAAAATTAATGAATTTTTTGGTTAAAAAGCAAACTTTTGGCTAGTTTTCTTTCAACCCTCTTCCTTCTTTTTGGATACGGTCTTCTCCTTTTAATTGAAAGATAATTTTGTCGAGGATACCGTTGATAAATAGCTTGCTGCTTGGGGTACTATATTCTTTGCTAATATCAATGTATTCATTCAAAGATACCTTAACGGGAATATTTTGTAAATATAAAAACTCGGTAATACACATTTGCATTAAGAGCATATCCATTTCTGCAATACGATCTAATTCCCAGTTTTTAACGTGTTTCTGAATTAAGTCAATGCTCGTTTCTTTATAAATGATTGTCTTCTCAAATAATGTACTTACAAAACTCAAATCATCTTTCTCATCTTTTAATAAAGGAAGCACTTTAAATTTCCCATCATAAACCTCAAAGTTTTTTAACACCAAGTGGTACGCCACATGCAAGTCATCCGCCCAATGAATATTTTTATCTTCAAAAATAGAATTCAATACTTCATGTTCATTTAAAACTTTTATAACCACCGACATCAAAAGCTGTTTATCAGATTTAAAATCGTTTTTCTCATTTTGCATGTACTCATTAAACTCCACTGTTTTCTTAATCTCTGTGAGAACACGACGAATGATATCATTATCGATATACAAACTCAACTTTCTTTTTTCAATAAGATCTTTTAATTCTTTATTCGTAGTTATTGCTGTGAGCAAAGTATTATTTACTAATGATAGATTCGGATTGAGATCTTCTTTGCTCGGTAAATGTTTATGCCTGTTTTCATCAATAATCATTAATGCATTATCATGAATGCCACTAAACAAGTTCAAAATAATTAAATAGAGATCATAAACCTGATCGATGCTTTTAAACAACTCTTTCTCAAACGCAGTCATGTCGGGCTTTTCATTCTTAAAATAAGAATAGAGGACTTGCATGGTCTTAATCCGTAAAAATCTCCTGCTCAACATTGTTTAAAGAACTTAAATTTTAGAATTATAGTACAGCGTTAATACGTGCAATAGCTTCAATACGTTGTTCACCCAATCTGTTTGCCGCCAAATAGGTTGGAATTCCTTCTTTTTTTGCCAGTTGAAATAAATTAAAAGTTGTGTCGTAAATTTTCTCAGCATGACCCAAAGCTCTTTCACGATTATATCCTTCCAATTCATAGTATACATTAATGATGCCACCTGCGTTTACAACAAAATCAGGCGCATACAAAATTCTTTTTTTACCAACTTCAACACCGTGAATTGTTTCTTCTGCTAATTGATTATTGGCTGCCCCACAAATAATTTTACATTTCAATCTTCCCAAAGTGTCATCATTCACTGTAGCTCCCAAAGCACATGGTGCATAAATATCAATATCTAAATCAAACATTTTATCAGCTGCAACAAATTCCGCTTTGTATTTATTTGCAACCTCTTTCACGCGTTCTTCACTAATATCATTAATATAAACTTTCGCGCCCTCTTTAGTTAAGTGGTCTACTAATACTTCTCCCACATGTCCGATCCCTTGCACCAAAACTTTCTTTCCACTTAAACTATCATTTCCCCATGTTTCTTTCGCGCTAGCTTTCATGCTAACATAAACTCCATATGCCGTTACCGGACTAGGATCCCCGCTTCCACCCATATTTTCAGGTAAACCACTTACATGTTCAGTTTCCATATGAATAATTTCCATATCCCGACTCGACATTGCTACATCTTCGGCAGTAATATATTTACCACCAAGGCTATCCACAAATTTACCAAAGCGACGAAGCAATGCTTCCGTTTTAATTTTTTTGGAATCCCCGATGATCACAGCTTTTCCGCCTCCTAAATTTATTCCGGCGACAGAGGATTTATACGTCATGCCTCGCGAAAGCCTTAACACATCAGTTAAAGCTTCTAACTCATTATTATAATTCCACATCCGTGTACCACCTAATGAAGGTCCCAATACCGTATTGTGAATGGCAATTATGGCTTTAAGGCCAGTTGCATTGTCGTTACAAAAAACAACTTGCTCGTGATTATTTATCATCATTTGAGCAATTACCGGATTCTTAGCGAAATCGGTTTTAGATAATTCTTTTACTTCCATAAAATATTAGCAGAGCTACAAAGGTATGTTTATTTTTGTTTTATTAAAGCATTAAAAAATATACTTTTACATTTCGATGCAGGTAGCGGAGGTTTTAAATAAGCAGCATTTTAACGTTCATCCCTTTCAAAAAGGTTTGCTCAATTTATACCTACAAATTGAAGAAAACAGGATAGCTGCGAGCGTTTTCAATAAAGATAATTCGTTACTTCATGAAATTAGCTCTATGCAGTTTAATGAAACAAAAAATCAAACTAATAGTATTATTCATGAACTCAATTTTTTTTTAAAAGACTTTGATATTTTAAAACATCCTTATTATCATGTTTCAGTTCAAATACTAAACAGGTACTTTACTTTAGTCCCAACTGCATACGCAAATGGTCATTTAAAAGAATTATTAGAATTTAATTTAGGATTAAAAGATATTAAAACGGTTCAAAGTATTCGTATTAATAATTCAATTGACTTTGCTTTTACTTACGATTTTGATCTCCACAGCTTTATTGAAAAAACATTTAATGCCGCTAAAATAGATCACCTTGGAGCTTCCAGTATCGATTTATTCCTGAAACTTCAGGCATTCAATAATAGCGATGTGCTTTTAAATATTCACACAAACTTCATAGAACTCATCATCAAAAAAAATAATGAATTAAAATTTTACAATATTTTTAAATGGGATTCACACGAAGATATTTTATACTTTCTTTTATTCTCTATAGAGCAATTTCAATTAAATAACACAACCCTCAGACTTTCTATTGCCGCTGATTTACCAAGTAATGACGCATTGTTTACCTTAATTAAAAAATACATTAAATCTGTCAATTTTATTTCCAGCAAATCATTAAATACACCCGTTGAAAATTTACCAAATCATTACTATTTTAATATTTTAAATAAACATTTGTGCGAATTTTAGGAGGCATATTAAAAGGCAGAACAATTAATGTGCCTAAAGGATTGCCAATAAGACCAACTACTTCGTTTGCCGGAGAAGGTTTATTTAATATTTTGAATAATTATTTTGACTTAGAGATATGCTCAATTCTTGATCTTTTTTCGGGTACAGGACATATTTCTTTAGAGTTTGCATCTCGTGGATGTAAAGATCTCACGGCTGTGGATAGTAATTACAATTGTGTAAACTTCTTAAATAAAACTGCTTCAACTTTTAAACTACCAATTAAAACAGTTAAGGCAGACGTGTTTAAATTTTTAAAAGAAAGTATAAAAACACATGATTTAATTTTTGCTGATCCACCATATGATCTTATTAATTTTGAAGAAATTCATCAATTGGTATTTGATAAAAAACTACTGAATGCAAATGGTTGGTTAATTATTGAGCACGGACCAAGAACTAAATTGGAGCAACTATCTCATTTTAAACAATTACGGAAATATGGTAATGTTAACTTTAGTATTTTTGAAAATAAAATAGCTTAATTAATTTTAATACAACAAATATGATTATCGACGTTCATACACATATTATCCCAAAACAATTACCTGACTTTAATAAACAATTCGGTTATGGAGAGTTTATTCAACTCGAACATCATGAACCCGGCAAAGCATGGATGATACAAGGCAACAAACGTTTCAGAGAAATACTCGCCAACTGTTGGGAATCTGAAATTCGTATTAAAGAAATGGCAGAACATGGAATAGATAAACAAGTTATTTGTACTATTCCGGTGATGTTTAGTTATTGGGCAAAAGCACAAGATTGTTTATTGGTAAGTGAGTTTTTGAATGATGATATAGCAGCAACTGTAAATCAATATTCAGATAAATTTATTGGGTTAGCAACTGTTCCATTACAAGATTCCAAATTAGCAATTAAAGAATTAGAACGCTGCATGAAGCTTGGCTTTAAAGGCGTGCAGATAGGTAGTAACGTAAACAACATTAATTTAAACGATCAACAATTTTTTGATTTTTACGCAGCATGCGAACAATTAAATGCTGCTATTTTAATTCATCCGTGGCAAATGATGGGTCAAGAACATATGAGTAAATACTGGTTACCTTGGTTAGTTGGTATGCCTGCAGAAATTAGCAGAGCGGCTTGCAGTATGATATTTGGCGGTGTATTTGAAAAATTTAAAAAACTAAAAGTATGTTTTGCCCATGGTGGCGGATCTTTACTCCCAACATTAGGAAGAGTTGAACATGGTTGGGAATGCCGGCCAGACTTAGTTGCCATTGATAATAAAAAAAATCCGAAAGAATATCTAGGGAGATTTTGGGTTGATAGTCATGTTTGCGATACTGAAATGTTAGAGTACACCGTAAAAAAATGTGGCGCTAACAGAGTAATGCAAGGCAGCGATTATCCATTTCCATTAGGCGAATCTATTCCAGGAGAATTAGTGCATAACACACCATTAAATGATAAAGATAAGGAAATGGTTTTTAGTGGTTCTGCAAAAGAATGGTTAGGATTGTAAATCCTTTTTAAAAAAATTAATCTTCTTCAGAATCTTCCAATGCATCTGTCATGATGCTTTTTTCTTCGACAAACTCTTTGTTAGTCAACCGTTTTTCGAGTGACAATAAAAACGCAGGCAATAAAACCAAATTAGCGCAATAGGCTACTATTAAGGTAAACGAGATCAAAATTCCAAGGGCTTGGGTTCCACCAAAACCTGAAAGTGCAAACATGCCAAAACCAAAAAATAATACAATTGCTGTATAGATCATACTGACACCGGTTTCTGAAATAGTAAGACGAACTGCATCACCAATACTCAATTTATTTTTTCTGATTTCATGTCGGTATTTAGTTAGAAAATACAATGTACCATCACTACTAATTCCGAACGCAATACTAAACACCAAAATAGTACTTGGCTTCAATGGAATTCCTAAATAGCCCATTAATCCCGCAGTAATAACCAATGCAACCAAACTTGGAATGGTGGATATTAAAATCATTCTGAACGAAGTAAACAGTGTGAGCATAAACACCATAATTAATACTATTGCCAATACAACACTTTCTACTAAATTGTTTACTAAAAAATCATTTCCTTTTAAAAACACAATACTATTTCCTGTAATACGTATATCACATTTAGAAGTATCAGGTAACCATTTATTTGCTTCATCATCATAATTGAAAATAGTATCTAACCGTCCTTTTAATTCAGTTGTTAATGCTTTAATTCTTGTTGAACCTGCATCAGCAACCAATAACGAAATATGTGTATTTTGCTGCGTACTATCTAAAAACGAAGAGAGTTGATTCTTTTTTTCTTTCTCTGTTTTCACATATTCAGCAATCGTTTTAAGGTCGGTTATACTCGGTAACCTATAAAATTTTTCTTCTCCTCCTTTGTATGTTTGGTACATAAACTTAACACCTTCTGCTATGGATAAGGGTTTAGAAAACTCTTTATATTGCGCGATGATTTTTTGCGCCCTGTTTATTTTATAAAGTACTCGGGCACTATTACTAAATACACCTTTTTCTTTTTTTGTATCGATAGCAATTTCAAAAGGTAATACGCCTCCGAAACTTTTTTCAAAATATTTCATGTCCTGTATTAATACATCTGTTTTAGGAATATCATCAACAACATAACCAAAGGCTCTTATTTTAGATAGACCAACGATACTTATTGCACAAACAATTATAAGTATAGTATATATAGTTTTACGATTATTTGTGGTTATCAAAGCAACTTTATCTAAAGTTGAACGCAAACGTTTCGCATCCAAATGAAGAAGATGCCTTGGTTTAGGCATAGGTAAATAACTAAATATAACTGGCACCAATACTAACGAATAAATAAAAGTTGCCATTACATTTATTGCCGCAATTAATCCGAACTCAAACAACAAACTATTTTCAATTGCACAAAAAACAGCGAACCCAATCGACGTGGTTATGTTTGCAAAAAATAAAGAAACACCTGCACGCTGAATAGCTAAATGCAAAGAAGCAATTTTTCCTTTACCACTCGCCAACTCTGTATGATATTTATTTAATATTAAAATACAATTAGGCACTCCAATTACAATTATTAAAGGAGGTATTAAACCAGATAAAACAGAAAGCTTATAACCAAAAAGCACAATAGTTCCTAAAGTAGTAACTACACCACAAACAATAACTAAAAGCGAAAATATAACAGGATAAAATGATCTGAAGAAAAGAAACAAAAGCAACGCGGTAACAAGAAATGCAACCCCTAAAAAGAAACTCATTTCATTTCTTATCTTCAACATAACCGTTGAACGAATAAAAGGCAAGCCGGAAGCGTGCGTTTCAATGGAGGTAGCTTTATTAAACTTTGCAATTTCCTTTTTGATATTATCAACAATTTCCAAACGACGTTTTGAGTTTAAGTCTTTCTCAAAAAAAGTTGTAGCAATAATTGTGGAATTAGTTTTACTATTATAAAACAAGCCATCATAAAACTTTAATTTAGACAAGCGATACATGAAATCATCTAACTCATCTTGATTAGATGGATTTACGCCTTTCATTGTTCTGAAATCGTATTTGCCCAGCGTATCATTTAAAACGAGTTCTTTGATATTAGTTATAGAAGCAACATTCTTAATGCCCGGTAAGGCTTTGATACGGTCTGTTAATCGAGCCCATTCAATGTAATTCTTTAAAATGTTTACCTGATCTTTTTCAATGCCGATCAAAAGAATAGTACCATCTTGCCCGAATTTCGATCTAAAAAATTCGTAATCTTTACTTGTAGGATCATTTTCCGGTAAAAGCTTAGCAAAATTATAAGAAATCTCAACTTTGGTAGTATAATAAGCCATTAAACCGGTTATTCCTAAAATGGATATCAGGAAAACTAGTCGGTATTTTAGCACTAAATATGAAAGTCTTTTTACCATGTAGTGCCCGCGAATATAAACAAAAAAATCGCTTTGCTTTCAACAAAATATCCCACAATTTATTGACGAATAGTCTTTTTTAAGACCTGTGAGATGCTTACCTTTGAGCCTCAAATGAAAATTAACTTTCCTCAACAAAATAAAGGCATCATCATTTGGCTATTAACTGGTTGTGTTTTTATTTATGCAATGGTTGTTGTAGGTTGCTTAACCCGGTTAACGCATTCAGGCTTGTCAATTACGGATTGGAGTTTTATGGGCTCGTTTCCACCATTGTCCGAATCTCAGTGGTTGGACCGTTTCGCAAAGTATCAGGAATCGCCTGAGTTTATTAAAGTAAATTTTACAATGACTTTACAAGAATTCAAACCAATTTTTATGTGGGAATATGTGCATCGGATGATCGGTAGATTGATGATGTATATTTTTATTATTGGGTTCATTTATTTTTTGATCAAGAAAAAAATAACAAAAAATATGTGGCCAAAAATGGCACTTTTGTTTTTTTTAGGCGCTATGCAAGCTGTAATTGGTTGGTGGATGGTATATAGCGGCTTGCAAGATAAGCCTGCAGTTAGTCATTACCGTCTGGCAACTCATTTAATGAGCGCCTTTACATTATTTGCTTTTACATTTTGGTTTGCACTTAATTTAATCAATCCAAAACAAGAACTTGAACTGAAGTCAGATGCAAAGAAATTGAGATGGCCTGTGTTTTTATTTTTTACAGTATTAATTATTCAAATTATTTTCGGAGCATTTACTGCCGGATACGTTTCCGGAAATGATTCGTCAATTAGACCAGGACATATTTTTAATACCTGGCCAAAAATGGGTGAATACTGGCTTCCGGAGCAAGTATATATGAAAGACACGTTTTTTGAAAATGTTTTTGAGAATGCAAGTGGGATTCAATTTACACATAGAACAATTGCTTTGGTATTAGTTTGTTTAATAATTTTTATTTGGGTGAAATCAAACAAATTGAATTTGAATAAATTTCAAAACACCGGCATTACTTTATTGATATACGGTTTAACTCTTCAATTTATTTTAGGAGTATTTACATTAATTTATCAGGTTCCGGTTGTAATTGGTGCTTTACATCAAACCGGTGCTTTTTTTCTGTTTGCGACTAGCATTTATTTGATGTATCACCTCAAAAAAGAAAAAACATAAGTGAGCGATACAAACGATACATTAAACCAAAATCAAGATTCAAATAATTTCCAGGGAACTGATGGTTATCCGGCAAAACCCATCATGATTGAGAAAAATGAGAATTCAATGGCAAGATCAATTACTAGCTTGCTCATTTATTTTATCCTTTTCTATTTTTTATTTGATCGCAACATTGCTTACATCGCAGCAATTTTATTGGTTATAATTATTCATGAAATGGGCCATTTACTTGCCATGAAAGTATTTAAATATAGCAATGTCAAAATTTTTATTCTTCCTTTAATAGGTGCATTAACTTCCGGCACAAAACAAATAGTGTCACAATTGCAATTAAGTATTATTATTTTAGCTGGTCCTTTACCGGGGATTATCATTGCTTGTATGTTATATTATGTGAATCAAAATTTAAACAACGAAACATTAAAAATGTTGGCTAACTCTTTTTTGTTCATCAATCTTTTTAATCTTATTCCTATTTTTCCTTTGGATGGTGGCCGGTTATTGGAAACACTTTTCTTTAAACAGAATTATTATATCCGCTTAATTTTTGGAGTTATCTCTATTATCTTTTTAAGCGTTTTATTTATTTATGCTAGAAACCCAATTATGCTTATTGTACCGGTTTTGATGTGCATTGACCTATTGAATGAAAGTAAAAACGAAAAAATAAGAAATTATTTAGAAAGTGAAAACATTAATTACCATCAAGCATACAATAGCATCTCTAATAAAGAATATTGGTTAATTCGTGATTGTTTAATTTTTTCATTCGCAAAAAAATACGCAATGATAAAACCAGGAGATTATCAATTTAGTATTGTTGAACCCATCATCATGCAACACGTAAATAATGTTTTGCAAATTAATTTAGTAAACGACCTTAATATTTTTAAACGAATACTTGTGCTCTTGATTTATCTTGCGTCAATTATAATTCCATTAATATTATTCAGTTTGCATTTGTAACTGAAAATGAGTTAATTTGGGTAATTAGAAATTAAAATTTATTATGTCAATTTGGAGAGTAAAACCTGTTTCAGCTTTTGAGGCTGAGATGAAGAAAAGCGATTTAAAACGTGTACTAACCAGATGGGGATTAACCTCCCTTGGAATTGGAGCAATTATTGGAGGTGGAATATTTACGCTTACAGGAATCGCAGCGCATGATTTTGCTGGTCCCGCTTTAGCTTTATCTTTTGTTATTGCAGGTATAGGTTGTTTATTTGCTTCGCTTTGTTACGCAGAATTCGCTTCTGTATTGCCTGTTGAAGGTTCTGCTTATTCATATGCTTACGGCACAGTAGGTGAATTGTTTGCTTGGTTCATTGGTTGGAATTTAATTTTAGAATACATGATGGGTGCTACAACTGTAGCCGTTGCATGGAGTGGTTACTTTGTGAAGCTTTTACATTTATTCCATCTTGACTTCCCAATTTATTTATGTAACGATTTGGCAACTGCAACAGAAAAATGTTTAGCAGCAGGTATTGCTGCACCAAGCTTCGCATTTAATTTGCCGGCATTTTTAATTACATGGTTAGTGACTGCTGTATTAGTAAAGGGAATAAAGGAAGCTGCAAGTACAAATAATATTATTGTAATAGTTAAAATTGCGGTTGTATTATTCGTAATAATTGTTGGTGCATTTTATATTAAAACAGAAAATTGGACTCCTTTTATTCCGGATAAAATCCCTGTTCTTGGTGAAGACGGTATAGCTACGGGTAAATTTACTTTCGGTTTTGGAGGTGTATTAACGGCTGCCACCATTGTGTTTTTTGCGTATATTGGTTTTGACGCAGTATCAACTCAGGCAGGTGAAGCTATTAATCCTAAAAAAGATGTGCCTTTTGCAATTGTTGCTTCTCTTATAATTTGTACAGTATTATACATTTTGGTTTCTCTTGTTTTAACAGGCATGGTTAAGTTCGATCAATTAGACAAAGCTGCTCCTGTTGCATCAGCATTTTCCGGCATTGGTTTAAATTGGGCAGTATTCTTTATTACAATTGCGGCAACTGCCGGATTAACTTCTGTGATGTTAGTGATGATGCTTGGGCAAACACGAATTTTTTTAGGCATGGCAAAAGATGGTTTATTACCGAGAGGTATGTTTGGTTCGTTACATCCAAAATTTAAAACACCTTATAAGAGCACAATTTTAGTTGGTGGCATTGTTTCTATTATCGCTGCTGTTACTCCAATTGGAAAAATCTCCGAAATGTGTAGTATGGGGACTTTGTTAGCATTTGCAATGGTTTGCGTTGCAGTAATGATGTTGCGTTATAAAAAACCAGAATTAGAACGTCCATACAAAACTCCTGCACTTTATTTAGTAGGTACTCTTGGTGTTGGATTCAATATTTTCTTAATGTGTTTTGTTAGACCAGAAACCTGGGTTGCTTTTTTAATTTGGGGTACAATTGGTATCATTGTTTATTTTACCTACAGTCGTAGAAATAGTAATTTACATAACGCAAAAGAATAATAAAACCCTCTTTCCAATTTCTAAGCCACAAATTAATTTGTGGCTTTTTTTAATGATTACTTAAACGATAATTGTTTACTTTTGCGAGGCTTTAAACATGCAGTTCGAATTAACTACGATATACGTTAATAAATTTAAAGACTCTATTGAACAAAAAAACAATAGTGCTATTAAAGATCAATTGCATGAATTATACCCTGCCGATATTGCTGAGATTTTAAATCAACTTAGCGCAAAAGAAGCTGCTTACGTTTATGAGTTATTAGATGATGAAACAGCACCGGAAGTTTTATTAGAATTAGACGAAGATAAACGGGAAGATCTTTTAGCAAACTTTAGTACAAAAGAAATTGCCGAGCAGATCGATAACATGGACAGTGATGATGCTGCCGATGTAATATCTGAGCTACCCGAAGAAATTCAGGATGAAGTACTATCTCAAATGGAAGATATTGAGCAAGCCAGCGATATTGCTGAATTGATCAATTTTGAAGAAGGTACTGCAGGATCTTTAATGGCAAAGGAATTAGTGAGCGTCTATTCTTTTGAAACTGTTACAGCCTGTATTGAAGAAATAAGAAGACAAACTGAGAATGTAGATGTAATGTATGCCGTTTATGTTTTAGATAATAACGAAAAATTAATTGGCATGTTATCTCTGAAAAAATTAATTATCTCTCATCCATTGGCACGTGTAGAAGAAATTTATGACGCCGATGTTCAATTTGTAAAAACAAGTACCAGCAGCGAAGAGGTTGCCGAGTTCATGCAAAAATATGACCTTGTTGTTTTACCTGTTGTTGATCAACTCGGAAGGTTAGTTGGTCGCATTACTATTGATGATGTTGTTGATGTGATCAAAGAAGCAGCCGAAGAAAGTATTCAACGCATGAGCGGTATTAGCGATGATGTTGACAGCAACGATAAATTATGGCGCTCATCAAGAGCTCGTATTCCCTGGTTAATTGTTGGGATGTGTGGAGGAATTGTTGGCTCACGAATTATTGGTACGTATGAAGATCAAATAAAAATTCACCCAGAAATGGCTTATTTTATTCCGCTAATTGGTGCCATGGGAGGAAATGTTGGTGTGCAAAGTAGTTCAATAATTGTACAAGCTCTTGCAAATAATAGTTTGATCAATGATAGCATTGGACATAAACTTTTAAAAGAACTTGGCGTCGGTTTAATAAACGGCCTGATCTGTTCTATATTAATTTTAGGTTATGCTTTTTTAATTGAAGACTGGAGATTGGCTGCTACTGTTAGTGTAGCATTATTAACAGTTGTTTTATGCGCATCATTTTTAGGAACATTTGTTCCACTCACCATGAATCGCTTTAAAATAAATCCTGCATTAGCAACTGGCCCATTTGTTACAACACTCAATGATATTATTGGTATCTCTATCTATTTTTTGGTTGGCAGATTACTTTACGGATTATTTTAGGTGGTGTTTTGCTTATTTAATGTAACGCAAATTATACAGATTTTTATGTTTCAAAAGGATTTTAAAACTGTGTTTTATAAAATCATGAACAAAAAATCATATTTAATCTTATAAATCCGCGTCATCTGCGTTACATTTTACAACAAGCTGCAAATCATTATTAATTAATAATAATCTCATAAGGCATTCTCACCATAACTCCTTTTGATTTAATTATATTTTGAACACTCTTCAAATAAATATAACTCTCGCCCAAGTTCTTTTTCAGCAAACGCGTTTCTGCATCTGATTCGGCTTTACCAAAAATTTCATCAAATGGATTTTTCTGTTTTGGTAAATCATATATTTTATATTCACTTAATTTTGCTTGTTTTGCAGCATATGCAATAGCTTCGGGTAATCCGCCTAATTCATCAACCAGATTAATTTTTATTGCGTCTGCCCCACTCCACACCCTACCTTGACCAATTTCATCAACTTGTTCCTTTGTCATTTTTCTTCCTTCAGCAACCCTTCCAATAAATACATCATAAACTTTCTCAACACTTTTTTGAATGTATAAGGATTCAGTTGGTGTTGCACCGCGTAATGTTGACATGACATCACTGTGTGCATTTGTATTAACCGTATCAACCGTTATTCCTAATTTATCTTCTAGTGCCTTTTTTATGTTTGGAACAATTCCAAATACACCAATAGAACCTGTGATTGTATTGGGTTCTGCAAAAATATGATCAGCAGCACAGCTAATATAATATCCTCCACTTGCTGCTAAATCTCCCATACTTACAACAAATGGTTTTGCTTTTTTTGCTAAGTTAACTTCTCTCCAAATTACATCACTCGCCAATGCGCTCCCACCCGGCGAATTTACGCGCAATACAATTGCTTTTACATTTTCATCTAAACGTGCATCTTTAATTGCTTTTGCCATACTCTCACTACCAATCTCTTCATCATTTCCTTCTCCACTTGAAATACCACCAATAGCATAAATAACAGCGATCTTATCCTTTCCAGAATAAGTTACCGGCTTGAATTTAGAATAATTATCGTAAGAAACTAAATTCATCTTATCCTTTTCCTTCAACTTCAATTTACTTTTTAATTCCTTAATCACTTCATCGTGGTACGCCAATTCATCAACTAATTTATTTGTTTTTGCGTCTTCCGGAAAAACAATAGCAAGTTCGTTCGCCAATTTATTTAATTCATCAATACTTATTTTTCTGCTTTCCGAAATATCAGTTAACATATTATGCCAAATGCTATTTAAAAAAGTTTCTGCCTGTAAACGGTTTGCTTCACTCATTTTATCCAGCATAAAAGGCTCAATTGCACTTTTAAATTTGCCGTGGCGGAATATTTGTACGTCGACACCCAATTTTTCAAATGTTTTTTTAAAGAACATCAAACTCATTCCTAAACCTTTCCAATCCATTCCACCTTGCGGGTTTAAAAATATTTTATCGGCAGCAGAGGCTACATAGTATGCGCTTTGTGTATAATTTTCTGAATATGCATAAACAAATTTTCCTGATTTTTTAAAATCAACAATTGCGTTCCGTATATCTTGTATTGCAGATTTACCAGCTAACAAATTATCAAAACTCAGAAACAACCCTTTAATTGCAGTATCCTTTTTTGCTTTTTCCAAATTGTTTAAAATCATGTTTAAGCCCATTCCATCTTCTCTCCCTCCAAATTTTGCAACCATTTTTTCAAATTGATTATCTTTTTCACGGTCTATTATTGGAGTATTAAATTCCAAATGTAAAACCGAATTAGCTTTGTGTTTATATCCTTCTTGCCCTTCCGCCTCTTTTAAAGCATCTTTAAAACTCGTGGAAATTATTCCAACAATAATTAAAATTGCAACAATAGTCGCGATTACAATACCTAAAATTGATCCAAAAAATGCTCCAAAAAATTGTTTCATGTTAACTTATTTTATTGATTTACTTAATGTTTAATAAACTCTATGCAAAGTTAAAGGATATACTTACTTTCATACTTGAATTATTATGAACAGAGCATTTTTATGTTTGGGCGGAAATTTAGGCAATCGATTGGAAAACATCGAAAATGCCTTGAAATTGATCGAAAAAAAGGTAGGTAACATTATTCAAACCTCCAATATCTATGAAACACAAGCCTGGGGAAGCACTTCAAAGAATAATTTCCTTAATTTATGTGTAGAAATTTCCACAAAAATGGACTCTCAAACACTTTTAAAAACATTGTTAATTATTGAAAAAAAACTGGGTAGATCAAGGGGCAAAAACAAGAATGCCGACCGGACAATGGATATTGACATTTTACTTTTTAATAATGAAATAATAGAAAATAAATTAGTTCAAATTCCTCATCCACGTTTACATTTAAGAAAATTTGTTCTTGTTCCATTAAATGAAATTGCTCCAAAAATAAAACATCCGGTGCTCAAAAAAACAATTTCTGCTCTTTTAAAAGACTGTAAAGACAATCTATACACTAGGAAGTATGAAACCCGAAACAAAATTATTTGTATAGAAGGTAATATTGGAAGCGGTAAAACAACACTCGCTAAAGAATTGGCTAAACAATTAAATGCAGTTTTTGTGCAAGAGCATTTTGAAAACAATCCTTTATTACCACTCTTTTATAAAAACCCAAAAAAGTATGCAGCAGCTTTGGAGACCAGCTTTTTAATTGAACGTTTCAATCAATTAAAAATGGCATTCAAAAAGAAAAACATTTCTATTGTTTGCGATCATTCAATTTATAAATGTTTATGGTTTGCAAAGGCTAATTTAACTGTAAAAGATTTTAATCATTTTGAGAAAAAATTCCATTTGCTTGCCTCAGAATTACCATCACCTAATCTAATTATTTATTTAAAAACTAATTCTGCCAACCTGAAACAAAACATAAAAAAACGAGGACGAGACTATGAACAAAAGATTCGGAATAGTTACCTTAATAAAATCGACAAAGAATATTTAAATGGTCTAAAAAGTCTGAAACAAACGCCACAACTGCATTTTGAGATATCTTCCTACAAAAATTCTACAAACAGTAATTTGATAAAAGAAATTAAAAAGTATTTAAAAAAAATTGTAATTTAGAATTTAATGAAAATCAAATCCATATTATCTCTGTTGCTCTTTAGTTTGAGCACAATTTCTTTTGCGCAAATAATTATTATTGGGCATAATGACATAAATAATTATCCTATTTATAATGTCAGATTAACCGTAGTTGAGTCAAACAAAACTGAACAAAGTTTAAATACCGAAAAAAAACCGGGTTTTAAACTTACTTTAAACTTTGGTAAAAAGTATAAAGTATATGTCCAACATCCTGATTGCCCTGTTATGTTTTTCGAAGTGGATGCTACAAATGTTCCCACTGAAAAACAAACTATTAAAATGGTACATGAATTAGATATCCCTTTTTTTTATAAAAATGACGAAGATGTAGATACATCTGTTTTCACGAAGCCAATTCAAAAAATTTATTTTGATGGCGTCAGTAAAATGATTTCAGACACTACATACATCAATCGATTCTATCGAAACGTTATAAAACCACAAAAAAAATGAACAACCACTTTTATCTGAAAACACCAATATTGCTTTGCCCGCCACTATTGCATCTCAAGTATTATTAAATAACGATCCTAAGTTAACTGTAAAAAAACAAACCGTAACTGTTTTTAATGGTGAAGGAAAAGCTTTAAGAACAACGCAAACCGATCGTTTCGGGAATTTTGTGATCACCAATATTATTCCTTCTCAAATCAGTAAAATTCAATTAACAGTTTCAGATGGTAGTATTAACAATGCTTCACAAGTATTTTTAAATAATAGCGCTCAAAAATTTTCATCAAAAACAACTTTTACCAATAACAAAGCTGAATGGGTTTTGAGTAATGCAGATAAAAACAAAATGGTCAACAATGGTTTCACTAATAATATAGGCGGCAAATTAATACACGTAACAAAAGGTAAAAAAACTTTTTTTGCTAACAGAACTGTTTACTTATCTAACAAAAGAAACACAATCATAAAGAAAACAAAAACAAATAACTTAGGTTCTTTCGCCTTTGATGAAATAAAGCCGGATCAAACTTATTTTATTGGAGTTGATGCTGCAGAGTTACAAAAGAATGAAAAATTAGATGTCATCAATAAAGATGATCAACTTGCAAGTACCCTAGATACTATTGCTGCAAATAGAATTTCAACTGCAGTTAATAGTTCAAATAACCCAAAATTTAATTCTCTTACTTTAAGTGAAAGTGAAATGCGAATGAGCGTAAATGCAAAATTATATGGTGATAATACCTCTAACCCACTCGGAAAAATTAAAATTCTTTTATTAAATGATGCATATGAAGTAATTGATAGTACTGTTACAGACGATCTTGGTTTATTTAAATTTAAATATCTTCCTTACTTAAAACGTTTTTATTTAAGTGCCGAAAATGATAAAAGTCAGCTTGATGTTTTCAGCAGTATTTTAATGTATAGCAACGATGATAATCTCGTGAAAGTCCTAACCCATGTAAAGGGTGCTAAATTTATTTACAAACCAATAGCGTCTGAAATAAGTAAAATTCGCGAAGTAGAAATGGAAGATCCTTGGTTGGAACTGGGGCTGAATAAAAAATCAAAGAGCACAAACGAAAACAAAATAATTATTGAGCCTATTCTTTTTGAAACTAACAAATTTAATTTATTAGATGCAGCCATTGAAACACTCGATAAAATCACATCTATATTGCAAGCAAATACTGCCATAAAAGTTGAAATCGGCGCACACACAGATAGTAAAGGTAACGACCAAGAAAACTTGAAATTAAGTGAGATGCGCGCTAAATCAGTAATTGATTATCTCGAAAAAAACGGGATTAGCCCTTCACGACTTACATCAAAAGGCTATGGAGAAACTAAAATATTAAACCGTTGTATAAATGGGGTTGAATGCAGCGAGCTTGAACATGCTGTTAATCGCAGGGTTGAATTTAAAATTCTCTCGAAATAATATTCTTTGCCAATCCGTCATTCTTTTCCTCCTTTTAAGCCAATAAGGCATCAAAACCCTTTTCTTTGAGTCGTTTTTTCCGATTCCTAATATGGAACGCATTTTGATAATCAATAAGTGTTTTCATGTTTATTTGTTCTGAACGAAACCAAATAAAGTAAAAGTCTTTATGAAGTTTCGTTCAGTTCAAAGTTGATTGAAAAAAAACGTTAAAACTTATTATTATGAATCTAAATAATTTTACGATCAAATCGCAAGAAGCAGTGCAACAAGCAATGCAATTAGCTACTGTTGGCGGACAACAAGCTATTGAAACCGGGCATCTTTTAAAAGGCATTTTAGAAGTGGATGAAAATGTGACTCCATTTATTTTAAAAAAATTAAACATAAACCCTGAAACATTTGAAAAAACGGTTGACTCCATTATTAAGTCTTATCCAAAAGTCTCCGGTGGGCAAGCATATTTATCTAATGCGGCCAACCAGGCTATAGCAAAAGCAACCGCAAGTATTACGGAATACAAAGATGAGTATGTTTCCATTGAACATTTGCTCATTGGTTTAGTAAATGCGGGTGATAGTATTTCAAACTTAATGAAAGATTCAGGTATAACGGAGAAAAATTTAAAAGCAGGTATAACCGATTTAAGAAAAGGCGAACGCGTTACAAGTCAGTTAGCAGAAGAAAATTACAATGCATTGAATAAATATGCCATTAATTTAAATCAACAAGCACAAAAAGGGAAATTAGATCCTGTGATTGGACGCGATGAAGAAATAAGAAGAGTTTTACAAATTCTTTCTCGTCGCTCAAAAAACAATCCAATTTTAGTTGGTGAACCAGGTGTGGGTAAAACTGCTATTGCAGAAGGTTTAGCGCATAGAATTATTGAGGGAGATGTTCCGGAAAATTTAAAAAATAAGCAAGTCTTTGCTTTGGATTTAAGTGCCCTGATTGCAGGCGCAAAATATAAGGGCGAATTTGAAGACCGCTTAAAATCTGTTGTCAAAGAAGTGGTAAGTGCTAATGGTGACATCGTTTTATTTATTGATGAAATTCATACACTCGTTGGAGCCGGCAGTGGTGGTGAAGGTGCAATGGATGCTGCCAATATTTTAAAACCTGCTTTAGCTCGTGGTGAATTAAGAGCTATTGGTGCAACTACTCTAGCTGAGTTTCAAAAGTATTTTGAAAAAGATAAAGCGCTTGAGCGTCGTTTTCAAAAAGTAATGGTAGATGAACCAAGCTCGGAAGATGCAATTTCTATTCTTCGTGGGATCAAAGAAAAATATGAAACGCATCATAAAGTGCGGATCAAAGATGAAGCTATTATTGCTGCAGTTGATTTAAGTCAACGTTATATCAGCGATCGTTTTTTGCCGGATAAAGCTATCGATTTAATGGATGAAGCTGCGAGTAAATTACGTATGCAAATTAATTCAATGCCAATTGAATTAGATGAAGTTGAACGTAAAATTATGTCTTTGGAAATTGAACGCGAAGCCATGAAGCGTGAAAATGAATCTAAAAAAGTAGAACTTTTAAATAAAGATATTGCCGAATACCAAGATAAACGTACTTCTCTACGAGCTAAATGGCAAAGTGAAAAAGAAGTAATTGAAGGTGTACAAAAAATAAAAGCACAAATCGAAGATTTAAAAGTTCAAGCTAATAATTTTGAAAAGCAGGGCGATTATGGTAAAGTTGCTGAGATCAGATATGGCAAAATAAAGGAAGCAGAAGCTAAATTAGAAGAGGTTGAGAAAAAACTAAGCGTTGCAAAAGCAAGTGGTTCTCAAATGGTAAAAGAGGAAGTGGATAGTGAAGATATTGCTGCTGTTGTGAGTGCATGGACAGGCATACCAATTAACCGTATGCTGCAAAGTGAAAAAGAAAAATTATTAAACTTAGAAGAAGAATTACACAAACGCGTAGTTGGTCAGCATGATGCTATCGAAAGTATTGCAGATGCTGTTCGTAGAAGCAGAGCCGGATTGCAGGATAATAAAAAACCGATTGGGTCATTTATTTTTTTAGGAACTACAGGTGTTGGTAAAACAGAATTAGCAAAAGCGTTAGCCGAATTTTTATTCAATAATGAAAATGCAATGACGCGAATTGACATGAGTGAATTCCAAGAAAGACATGCTGTGAGTAGATTGATTGGTGCTCCTCCGGGATATGTTGGTTACGATGAAGGTGGACAATTAACCGAGGCTGTCCGTAGAAGACCATACTCAGTTATATTATTAGATGAGATTGAAAAAGCACATCCCGATGTATTCAATATTTTATTACAAGTATTAGATGACGGTAGGTTAACCGATAGCAAAGGAAGGACCGTTAATTTCAAAAACACCATCATTATTATGACCAGTAACATTGGCTCTCATATTATTCAAGAAAGCTATGAGAAAATGGATGTTACAAATAGAGAAGAAATTCTAGCAAAAACAAAAGGTCAAGTATTTGAGTTATTGAAAAAAACTATTCGTCCAGAATTTTTAAATCGCATTGATGAAGTAATTATGTTTGAACCTTTAACAAGAGATGATGTAAAAGAGATTGCAAAAATTCAATTCGATCAAATAGTAAAACGTTTACAAGAACAGCAAGTAAAAATTTCTGCTACTGAAGATGCATTAGAATGGTTGGCTGAATTAGGCTATGATCCTCAGTTTGGTGCAAGACCTGTAAAACGTGTGATGCAAAAACAAGTTTTAAATGAACTCTCAAAACAATTACTTGCCGGTACAATTAATAAGGATAAAGAAATTGTGATTGATGTGAAGGATAAAAAGTTTGTGTTTACGAATAAGTAATTATTTTCGTTCCTCGCAATTGCGAAAGTGTCACTTCGAGCGACAGTCGAGAAGAGTTTCTTTCTTTGGTTCTCAACTCACGCTCGAAGTGACATTGTTCCAAAAAATCTTGCAAAATAAAACTGTGTCTCCATGCCTCATGGTTAATTTACTTTGTGTTTTGTGACGTCAAAAAAAATTGCATCAACTATTGATATATCAACTATTTTCTTTAAATTTGTATATGCAAAAGTTGAACGAAGTGTTTTTTTATCAATTAGAAAAATCAATCAAATCTTACCGTCGTTATGCTCAGGCAAAATTCAAAGCAAATGGCATTTCCATAACAATTGACCAGTGGCTAGTCTTAAACGCTTTAAACGAAAATGAAGAAATTACGCAATCAGATTTAGCCGACCTTGTTTTTAAAGACAAAGCCTCTATGACCCGTTTGATTGAATTATTAGTGTTAAAAAAGTATGTGCAGCGCACTGCTCATGACACAAGTCGTCGGAGGTTCAAATTAACAATTACACCAAAAGGGCATGAAGTTATTGCTCAAATTTTACCAATTGCTAAAGAAAACCGCAAACAAGCCATAAAAAATATTAACTTTAAGGAGCTGCAAACTACAGAAATAAGTTTAAAGCAAATTAGCGAGAACTGTAAAAATTAAAGAATAATAAAGCACTATTTTTAAACTTAAAATTAAAATAGCATGGTTAAGATAATAACTGGTCTTTTTTTTCTAAATACAATTTTTCAGTCGAATATGGAGTTCTGTAAGATTCTTTTTAGAACCGAAGGTATAGAGAAGGCTTATCCTCAACTCTCAAACGACAGCAAAAAAATATTATACCAATCGAATGAAACAGGTAAATGGCAATTACTTATTTCTGATTTAGAAGACAATAATCAGGTTGCAATAACAAAAGACAATTACAATAATAATTTCGCTAACTGGAGCGCAGATAACGAATGGATAACTTTTGTAAGTGATAGAGATGGGAATGAGGAGATTTATATGATGCGGAGTAATGGTAAAGACATGAAGCGATTAACAAATCATAAAGGCAGCGATATTCATCCGTATTTTAGTCCTGACAGCAGATACATTTTATTTAATTCAACACGCGGAAATGGTTCATACGATATTTACCGTTACACAATTAAAACCGGTTTAACAGAACGTATAACTAATACGAAAGAAGATGAAAACTACGCCCGATATTCTCCCGACATGAAATCGATTGTGTATACGAAGACGGATAAAAAAAGTGATGATTTGTATGTGATGAATGTAACCAATAAAGTAAGTGAGAACATTACAAACACACCTGAAATACCTGATAACTGGCCAACGTTTGATAAAAATGGCAGCTGGATTTATTTCTCATCTATGAAAAATGGTTCTAATTGTATTTTTAAAATGAAACCGGATGGTTCAGAAGTAACGCAAATTACTTATCCACTTGAAGATGATGAAGAACACGCCCGTGTATTTATTTCTCAAGATAATAAAACAATTATCTTCAATAAAAAAGTTGGTAAGACTATTGAGATTTGGAAGTATAGGTTGGATCCTTCATAGTGATTGTAAATGTTATTCAACATTAAAAAACATTAATGAATTTTAGAAAAATTATTTTCATTTTAATTCTTCTTTTTAATTCAGATGTTTTTATACTTTATGGTGTTGCAAAGCTAACCGGATTTCAGTTTGTCCATATCGAACCACCTCTAGATACATTACTTAAAAATGTCAGAGCTTCATATATCATGTGGTATTTTTTTAGTTTAAAGAAAGGTTATAGTATTCTAATTGCTTTGAGTGAATTAATTCCGGCCTTATTAATATTATTTAAACGAACAAGATTTGTTGGTGGAGTATTATACTTAATAACCATCACAAATATATTAGCGATAAATATTTTTTTGTAATAACCCCCTATACATTAGCATTAAGTATAATTCTCTTTATAAATGTCTTAATAATTCTTTATAGTGAAAGACAAAAATTAAAAATTCTATTAAGTTAACTTCACAAAAAAGCCCCCAACACGATTGTTGGGGGCTCTTCAAATTCATAAAATAAATTTATAATTTATCTACTTCAACAACTTCTTTGTTATTGATCTTAATATGATTCAAGCCGGCATCTTTAAATGTTTTAGCAAACCAAGCTTTATCCTTTTCTGATTTCAACGTTAAAGTAATTGCATAAAAATCACCGGTTACTTTTCCGGCAATACAATTCTCTACTCCATCGGTCGCTTTTAATTTATTTACAATTGCATCAAACTCTGCTTTTGTTCCCGGTTTAAAAATTTCAAAAGATAAGTTTGTTGTTGAACTAAAAAACGTATTAGCATCTGCGGCCTTACCATTTTTAATGCAAATAGTTTTTGCAGGATTTTCAGTTGGAATTAATGTTACCTCAGCTTTTGAAATAGATGATAAACTAATTAAAGCTGCAAATGTATAAACTACTAATTTTTTCATGCGATTATTTTTATTAAAGTTAAACAATTTTAAGCAAAAATAATACCAAAATATAATTAGCCCCGTTTTTGTTTGAAGAATTGTTTTAACAAATCGCTACATTCCTCTCCCATTATACCATTGATGACTTCTGTTTTTGGGTGAAGGGCAGTTTCATTTAACAAAGTAAATCCCTTTTTCAAATCACTTGCACCGTAAACTATTTTACTTATCTGCGACCACCCTAAAGCTCCGGCACACATGATACAAGGCTCGAGCGTAATATAAATTGAGCAGTCTGTTAAGTATTTTCCACCCAAGGCATTCGCAGCGCTTGTTATAGCTTGCATTTCAGCATGAGCCGTTACATCTTTCAATAATTCAGTTAAATTATGAGCTCTCCCAATAATCGAGTTATTGGCAACTACAACCGCCCCAACAGGAACCTCATCTGCATCAAAAGCTTTTTTGGCTTCCTTTAAAGCTTCTCTCATAAAATATTCGTGAGTATATAATGGCTCTATTGACATGTGCAACTTGGCATTGCTTTTAATATATTGATGTCGTCAATTTGTGTAATTGTATCACAATCATTCATCACCAAATTAAAATTGTATTCACTTACGTGATCTTTTTTTGGTTGAATAAAATAAGTTCCACAAGGTGTTTTGTGAACATCGCTTAAATCATAATTAATTTCGAAATGGCGAAGCTGAATTTTAAGAACGTATTCGTTCAAACGAAGACACTTCATTTTACATTTTGCCTTATCACTCATTCTGAAATATTGAAAAACGAGTTCACGCATTTTTAATTCGTTTGGACTAGCACAACTTCTGTTTCCAAACAAAGCATAAACAATGAGTAATCCTATTCCAAAACCAATCCCATAAAATCGTAATCTTTTCCAAAAACTCATAATTATTTTTTTTCTTTCGCTTTTTGCATTGGGTTTGTGCCCTTGCTTTGTCCACGTATATTTGTCGTTTTTACTTTAAACACGTCAAATTTACTTGGCTCAACTTTTATATTCCATGTATTATTTTTTTCATTAATGTCAGCTGTTTCTTTAAAAGGATCAAGTTGAATAGCTGCTACTTTCTTGTCTTTCAAAAATGTTTTATAAACCTCTTTTTCATTCTTGCGCCACAAATTCACATTCATGCGTTCAATCTCTTTGCTTCCATCAGCATAAATCCACTGTATAATAATTGGCATTACCAAACCACCTTTGTTTGAAAATTTGATCTCATATATATAAGAACCATCCATTTTTTGAAATGCAGAATCTGTCAACAGATCAAAGTTTTCGTTGCGGTCTTTTATTTCTTTTACAACTTCAGTTGATGGTTTATAATGGTAATAAAAATCGCGTAAAGTTGTATCAATATCTACTAGGGATTTTATTCCAGCTTCTTTATTTCTGATTTGCGAAATATATTCAAAATCTTTTTTTGGAGGATTCGTAATTACCGTATCCATTTTAATTACTAAAGCTTTTCCTTGCGAAACTTTAAACGCCCTCACTGTATCAATGCTTATATCAACAGGATCTGTATCGTAAAACCAACCTCTCCAAAACCAATCCAAATCAACAGCACTTGCATCTTCCATCGATCTGAAAAGATCTGCCGGTTCAGGATGTTTAAATGCCCAACGTTTGCAATATTCTTTAAATGAATAATCAAATAATTCTCTTCCCATTACTGTTTCACGCAAAACATTTAACGCTGTTGCCGGTTTGCCATATGCATTTGCGCCAAAATTGTAAATGTTTTCGCTGTTGGTCATTATTGGCTCTAATTGCGATTTTGGTAAGCGCATATAATCAACCATTTTATGTGCCGGACCGCGTTGACAAGGATAATTAACGTCAAATTCTTGTTCAGTTAAAAACTCAACAAATGTATTTAAACCTTCATCCATCCAGGTCCACTGACGTTCATCACTATTAATAATCATTGGAAAAAAATTATGTCCAACTTCATGAACGATTACTAATATCATTCCATTTTTTGTTCCCTCAGTATATGTTCCGTCTTTTTCTGTTCTTCCAAAATTAAAACAGATCATCGGGTATTCCATGCCATTGGCGGCTTCCACACTTTGCGCAACCGGATACGGATATGGAATTGTATACTTTGAATATGTTTTAATTGTATGCGCAACAACTTTTGTTGAGTATTTGCGATATAAAGGATAAGCCTCTTTTCCATAAAAACTCATACACATCACGCGTTTACCTTCGCATTTAACCGGCATTGCATCCCAAATATATTTTCGTGAACTTCCCCAGGCAAAATCACGAACACTGTCAGCTTTAAATATCCATGTTTTTGTTGCCGTGGTATTCTTGTCTTTTTCTGCTTCGGTTGCATCTGCGAGCAATCCAATTTCAATAGGCTCTGTAGCTGTTTGTGCTTTTTGCCAACGAGCAAATTGTGCTGCTGAAAGTACCTGTTGGTAATTCTGACATTCACCTGTTCCGCACACTAAGTGATCTGCAGGCACTGTCATTTTTACTTTAAAATTTCCAAACGCTAAGGCAAATTCACCTCTACCTGTGAATTGTTTATTTTGCCATCCATGAAAATCGCTGTACACACACATCCGTGGATACCACTGCGTAAGTGTAAATAAACAATTGCCGTCATCCGGAAAATATTCGTAACCACCTCTACCACCGGTTACCATTCGATTTGACATTTTATAATGCCATTTTATTTTGAATTTTACTTTGCCTTTTGATACTAATGCTTTTGGAAGATCAATACGCATCATCGTTTGATTGATCGTATATTTTAAAGGTTTACCAAATTCATCAGTTACCTCTTCTATCTTATCACCTAGTCCGGCTAAATTTTCTTTTTGTTTTAATCCCTTAATGAATTGATCAGTTCCCATTTCGTTAACCTTACTTTCATCCATATAATTCATGTTGTTCTCAGGGTCATGTTGATTCTCGTCTAACTGCAACCATAAATAAGTTAGTACATCAGGAGAGTTGTTTGTATAAGTGATCCATTCTGTTCCTGAGATCTTAAAATTCTTTTCATCAAGATTAACATCAATATCATAATCCGCTTTTTGTTGCCAGTACTTAGACCCAGGAGCTCCTGAAGCTGTTCGGTAATCGTTTGGCGTTGGTAAAATAGTTCCGAGTTGCTCAAACTTATTGCCGTGTTGGGCTTGTGGATTATTTTGAATGTTTTGAGAAAAAGTTCTTAACGACAGGATTAACGCGATCAATAAACTAAGATGTTTTATCTTCATGTAAATTTCAATTAAAGCCTTAAAAGTAAGGAAATTTGAGAGAAATTAATCCTAAAAACAAAGGCTTACATCTAAAATTCAGTGATAAAAATTTGCCGTTGGTGTAGGTTTAGGCATCTTCAACAGTGTGTGGTAACCGCAGAGAAAGCAAAGAACATCAAACCGCTCAAAGAACACGCAGAGGTCGCAGAAATTGGACATCGGTTATGCGATCTCTACAGTTAAAAAACAAACTCTTCCACTTATGAATAACTTATAAAAGATGCTGTTATTTTTATTATCTTTATTATGAACATGAAAAACATTATTCTCATATTTTTTTTGATTACAATAATAATTTATTCAAGTTGTAAAAAAGATACTGGGCCAACACTAACTGCAGCTCTAATAAATCATGCAACTCCTTTTGTTGAATACCGTGATTTATATTTAGGTAATTATGTTGGAACTTATGTCGCTACAACTCAAACCATAATTTATTATCCTTATACCGCAGAGCCGATTGATTCTTCATATTCTCAGAATGTAATCGGAGAAATCACAAAATCAACCTCCAGCGACTCCGCTTTAACTTTTAATTTACAATCTGCACAGGATTTTAAAATTGCTGGAGATGGAAAGTTTGTGTACAACACTCCATATAAATACATTGTGAGTTATACCTTACAATTTAAAAACGATTCGGTATACTTAGATACCAAGTGGTGGAGGGGTGACTCTCAGCATTATTATCCTTACATATCAAGATTCAGAGGCAAGAAACAATAAATTATTATCATTTCATGAAAATTAGCTCTTTCATATTATCATTAGCTATAACAATGGCTTTTACGAATTGTAAAAAAGATACCGTACCAACAATAGTTGTGCCTGCAACTCCAGCAACAACAACAACTACTACTCCTCCTTTTGTTGAATACCGCGATTCTTTTGTAGGTAATTATATTGGAACTTATTTATCAACTACTGTGACTGTTAGATACCCTAATTACGCACCTCCTATTGATACTACTTGTTATTTAAGCAATGTAATTGGTAACATAGCAAAATTAACATCAAACGATTCTGCATTGGTTTTTAGTTTGCCTAATAATCTTTCATCTCTCGATCCAAACATTCGGTATGGGAGCTTTAAAATTAATTCTGATGGAGAATTCATATATAGTACTCTTTATAAATACATTTTAAGTTATACTATACAATTTAAAAATGATTCATTATATCTAGATACTAAATGGATTACAAGTACCTCAGAATTTTATTCGCCTTATGTATCAAGATTCAGAGGTAAAAAGCAATAGTTTCAAAAGACACACAGCCCTGCGACCTCTCCGTTTTTTTCTCTACGTGATCTCTGGTTAAAAAAACACTATCAATCTCTCTACACACATTTTTAATGCCACCAATCCTATCAAACCAACCAACACCATTTTATATTTATGAAACGAAATGGCCTTAATATATACAACGCAAAAATTTAAGATCAAAACTCCCAATACAATTAATAATTGTCCAACTTCCAATCCTAAATTAAAACTGATCAAAGGAAAAACAACACTCTCCTCCTTATCCAACATAGCTTTCAATAAAAACGAAAAGCCCAAGCCGTGTATTAATCCAAAAAACACAATAAGTATATATATCCATTTAAGGTTTTTATTTTCTTTATTTAATAAGGAGTAAACTGCTGTTAGAAATATACTTAGTGCAATTAAAAATTCTATTAATTCGGGTTTAATCCTTAGCTGAATAGTTACACTTAATGCTAGTGAAATAGAATGACCAACCGTAAAAGCTGTGGTCATGAACAATAAAGGTTTCCATGTTTTAAATGAATAACCAATTGCTAATAACACAACAAATAAAATATGGTCATAGCCGCTAAGATCTAAAATATGCTCTACACCTGTACTGAACCATAACCAAAAGTCTCTCATTTTATTATCTTTGCTAAAAGTCCTAGAGTGTTACGAAATAAATTAATAATAATCTCACTAACAAGTATTTTGCTATTTGGTTTTAAACTATTACATCCGTTTTATTTAGGCATCACTCATTTTAAATATAATTCTAAAACCGAATCACTTGAAACCTCAGTAAAACTTTTTGTAAATGATTTTGAAGCTGCTCTAAAAAAGATAAATAACAAACCTGTTGATCTCATTAATGGAAAAAACAAAGATGAACTCAATAAGATGATAGATTCTTACATAAAGAATCACTTGAAGTTAAAAATTAATGGTAAAGAATCTCTTTATACCTTCATTGGTTTTGAATTGGAGAAAGATGTTGCATGGATTTATATTGAATATAAAAAAATCAAAAACATTAAAACTCTCGAAATAGAAAACACTTTACTCTATGATCACATCAATCAACAAACGAACATTGTTCGCATAGAAGTCAATGCAAATGAGCAAAGTACCAAGCTCAACTATCCCGAAAAAATCACTCAATTTAATTTTTAAGTCGGGTTAGACTATTAACAATTAACGACTCATAACGTTTTAAGTAATTAACAAAGCTGTGTGTAATCATAATTGCTTAACTATTCATTTACAGTAGATTGAATATCTATTTTTATCCAAATATAAAACGTGAAATAATGAGTTTCAACGACATCAAATCTGAATTACAATTAGTGCTTGACAGCGACGTAGCTTTACGTAAAGAATTTAACGACTTAAAACGTTCGTTAAGCGATTACAGAAATCAATTAATACTTCGTGATGAAGACTGTAAACGCCTGAATGTAAACATTGACGTGCTTAACACTAAGTTAACTGTAATGGAACGTGATAACACATTATACAAAAGTGAAATTACATCATTCAAAGAACTACGCACCAATATAAAAGAACAATTGCAAGAAAAGCAAGCTGAAATTGATGCGCGTTTTGAAGAAATAAATGCATTAAAATCTGAATTAGAAACAATAGCAAGTAGTTACGAAGCAAAAATTGACGTTGTTAAAGAAGAAGCTTCAAATGAATTAGCACAAGTAAAACAAAATTACGAAAGTCAGATCAGCGACTTAAGAAGTGGTTCACATTATAAAGAATTAGGATTAAAAGATGAGTTTGAAAACAGGATCAACGAAATAACAAGTTCATTTGCTGAAAAAGAGTTAAACCTATTAAATAGTCATGAAGAAGCTTTAACTTCGGTGACAACTTCATACGAAAATCAAATTTCAGAATTAAAGAACAGTTACGAATCTCAAATAAGTAATTCAGCTTCTGAAAGTGAAACAAAAATTAATAGTTTAAAATACACTTACGAAACAAGCATCGCTAATATAGAAAGTGCTTATACACAAAAAATTGAATCTATTGAATACGGTTATAAAAATCAAATCAGTGCTTTAAAGCTTGAACATGAAGAAGAAAGAGCTGGTTTAGTTAGTTCTTATAATATAAAGATAGAAGAATTACAATCTCAACTGACAACAACCGAAACAGATTTAAGAACAAATTATGAAAGTATAATTGGAGAATTAAAATCTCAATTAAGTACAAGTGTTTCAGAAATTACATCTTCGTACGAATCAAAAATCTCTTCTTTAACTTCTGAGTTCACCGAAAAAGAACAAAGTTTAATTTCAAGTCATGAGTCGCAAATATCTGAATTACAAACTCAGTTTAATTCTGAAATAGAATCTTTGAAGACTACTTATGAAGAAAAACTTTCAAATACAGTAATTCATTCAAATACTCAAAACTCTAAGCTAGTTGATGAATTAAGCAAAGGACAAGCAGAAGCAGATTTAAGTAAAGAAGAAATAAGTGATTTGAATTCTCAGGTTAGTGAGCAAAACTGGGCAATCTATACACTTAACTGCGAAATTCAAAATTACAATTCAAAATTAAATGAAAGTGCTAAATCATTTTCAGAATTAACAAACGAATTTGAAAGCTATAAGCAATCACAATCATTAACTCAAACAGAACAAGTAAGTCAGTTGAATGCTCAAATTGAAGTATTAAATGCTGAGATCAATAACCTGGTATCTGTTATTGAGAAAGCGAGTAACCAGCAAACAGAAACAGAACAATTATTAAATTCAAAAACAGAGGAAGCTAACCAATTATTTATTCAAAATGGCGATCTTACTTCACAAATTTCTGAGTTAACCAATTTATTGGCAACCAAGGAAAATGAGCTGGATGAAGCAAGATCGTCATTCACCTCTGAAAAAGAATCTCTTAAGACAACTTTAGCTTCTGAATTTGAAGAAAGAATAAGTGCAAATGCAATTGAATACGAAAAACTATTGGTAGAGAACACTAATTTGATTAGCGAAATTGATGATGCACTTACAAAAGTTGAAACATTAGAGTCTGAACTTGGTATTATAAAAGCTGAATTAGATGAAACTAAAACTACCAATGCCGGAAAAGTTGAAGATCTAAAAGAAACTTTAAATAACAAGAACTTTGAGATCACCAATATTTCTGCCAATAATTCAGCCCTTAACGCAGAACTTTCTAAATTAAAATCAGAAGTTGAGTCTTTAAGTTCACAAGTATCTGAATCATCTCAAAATTCTGAACTGGTTCATAGTCTCCAAGATAATTTAGAATCTCTAACTTCAGAAAAAAACACGTTATTATCTGAAATCAATTTATTACACACAACTATTACTGAATTAAATGAGTCTACAGTGAGTCTCAATAATAAAGTTTCTGAATACCAAAGTCAAATTGAAGACCTTAAAACAAATAAAAGTACAGTTGAAGACGATGATTTTATCGACAAACTTTTTAAACAAATAGATGCATTAAACGACGAACGTTTCAAACTTCTTACCGAGAAAGAAGAAATGGCTTCGCAATTGCTAAAAATGAATGATGTAATATCAGGTATTTCCCAAAATATTGATAGTCAGTCAATTGATGTTAGTGATTTGAATAGTCACAGGAAAAATGTTATATTAGCGAAATATTCAGATGGGAAGAGTGAAACAACCCAGATGAAGAAACAAATAAATGATTTGGTGCGTGAAATTGATAAATGCATTGCGTTATTAAGTGCTTAATTTAACGCCCTCTTTTAATGAGTGAAGTAAGTATAAATTTAGAAATAGCCGGGAGTATGTATCCGGTAAAGATAAGTTCTGCTGATGAAGGGAAGTTAAGAGAGGTAGTTACTATAATAAATACTAAAATTGTAGAATTCGAAAAGAATTATGCAGTTAAAGATAAAAAAGATGTTCTGGCAATGGTTACCCTGCAATTAGTATCGCAGTATTACAAAGATGTCAAAACAAGTGAAGAAGAATTAAGCCATTTAAGATCAATGCTAACTGATGTAGAACAAATGCTGAAAGAGCATAAACAAAACATCAGAAATATAGAAGAGTAGTTTTATATTATTAATTATATTCCACGCACAAAAATGAGTTCTGCTTATTTTTGTGCGTTTTTTTTTAACTTAAATAGAATTGTAAAATGGAAACATTAACCATCATATACATTGCAGGGGCGCTTATTGTCGGGGTTATAGCCGGATTTTTAATTGCCGGAAGTAAATTAAATGCGAGTGCCAAAAAAGAGAAGGAGAATTTGATCAAAGAAGCGGAAGTTAAAGCAGAAGCAACTAAACAGGAGAAAATACTTCAAGCAAAAGAAAAATTCTTACAATTAAAATCTGAACACGATAAATCTGTTCAAGAAAGAACAAACCAGATTTCGGTTGCTGAAAATAAGATCAAACAAAAAGACAATGATCTTTCTAAAAAATTAGAAGATGCTAATCGCAAAGAAAAAGAATTAGAGAATGCCAAAAATCAGGCAGCTCAACAAATAGAAGTTTATAAAAGCAAAGTTGAAGAAGTTGAAAAAGGACATCGTAAACAAGTAGAAATGCTTGAAAAAGTGAGTGGCATGAAAGCTGATGATGCCAAAGCACAATTAGTAGAAAGCATTAAAGCAGAAGCTAAAACTCAAGCCATGTCTTACATAAAAGACACCATGGACGAAGCAAAAATCAATGCAAATAAAGAAGCTAAACGAATTATTTTACAAACCATTCAGCGTGTAGCAACAGAAACCGCTATCGAAAATTCAATTTCTGTTTTTCATATTGAAGGTGATGAAACTAAAGGAAGAATTATTGGTCGCGAAGGCCGTAACATTCGTGCATTAGAAGCTGCTACAGGAGTTGAAATTATTGTAGATGATACTCCTGATGCTATTACTTTAAGTTGTTTTGATTCTATTCGTCGCGAAATGTGCCGTTTAGCTTTGCACCAACTGGTATCTGACGGACGAATCCATCCAGCCCGTATTGAAGAAGTGGTTGAAAAAACCAAAAAGATGTTGGAGGAAGAAATAATTGAAACCGGAAAACGTACTTGTATCGATCTCGGGATTCATGGTTTACATCCTGAGTTAATTCGTATGGTTGGCCGCATGAAATACCGTTCATCATATGGACAAAATTTATTACAACACAGTAGAGAAGTTGCAAACCTTTGTGCCATCATGGCAAGTGAAATGGGCTTAAATCCTAAAGTTGCTAAACGTGCGGGTTTATTACATGATATTGGAAAAGTACCTGATAACGAACCTGAATTGCCTCATGCATTATTAGGAATGAAATTAGCTGAGCAGTACAAAGAAAAACCTGAGGTATGTAATGCAATTGGAGCTCACCACGATGAAATTGAAATGACAACTTTATATGCACCAATCATCCAAGTATGCGACGCTATTAGTGGTGCTCGCCCGGGTGCTCGTCGCGAAATTGCCGAACAATATATTAAACGTTTAAAAGATTTGGAAGCAATTTCATTAAGTTATGAAGGCGTAGATAAAACATATGCGATACAAGCAGGAAGAGAATTACGTGTTATTGTTTCAAGTGAAAAAGTGACTGATGCAAGAGCAGAACAATTGGCATTTGAGATTTCTCAAAAAATTCAAACCGAAATGACTTACCCTGGTCAGGTTAAAGTTACGGTGATCAGAGAAACAAGAGCAACGAGTTACGCTAAATAAGATTTAGAAATATTTATTTTTCATTAGCCGAATCAAATTTGATTCGGCTTTTTTATTGACTTCAAATAAGCTCATATTATGTTTTTGATATTAAACCATTTTACTTTATTTTAGCAATAATAATGTTATCATGAAAATTTTCAAACACCTAATAATCACTTCCAAATAATGAGTTCTCAGGCTTTTGAATTACTTATACTCGGCAGCAGTTCCGCATCACCTACTGCAGATAGAAATCAAAGCGCCCAACTCTTAAACATTGCAGAACGTTTTTTTTTAATTGATTGCGGAGAGGCTACACAAATTCAACTCCGAAAATTCAAAGCAAAATTTCAAAAAGTTGATCATGTTTTTATTAGCCATTTACATGGTGATCATTTTTTTGGATTGCCGGGTTATTTAGGTAGCATGCATCTTTTAGGCCGACAACAAGAACTAAATATTTATTGTCCAAAAGAACTAAAAAGTATCATAGATCTTATTCACGAAGTTTCAGAAACCAAATTAAACTATCCTGTTAAATGGCATTTTACTGATAACTCAAAACAGAATTTAATTTTTGAAGATGATAAAGTAGAAGTGTATTCCTTTCCTTTAAAGCATCGCATTTATTGTACAGGCTTTTTATTTAAAGAGAAACCATTTCCTCGCAAGATCGATAAATTTTTAATGGATAAACATGAAGTCTCAACCGCAGATGTACATTTACTGCGGGCTGGATTAGATGTTACAAATAGCAAAGGAGAATTAATTAAAAACTTTGAAGTTACTTTAGATCCACCCAAGAGCAGATCCTATGCCTATTGCAGCGATACCAAATATGATGAAACGTTAGTGCAATATATTAAAGATGTTTATCTCCTTTATCACGAAAGTACTTTCTTAGATGATAAGATCGATCGTGCAAAACAAACCTTTCACTCTACTGCTAAACAAGCTGCGAGCATTGCAAAATTAGCGAACGTAAAAAAATTACTGCTTGGTCATTATTCTGCACGTTACGGCGACTTAAGCCAGTTTGTTAAAGAGGCAAGTGAGGTATTTCAAAATTGCGCTTTATCTGTTGAAGGTGAAACGGTTCTTGTGGAACACTCAGAATAGAATTCTCAATTCTTCAAAATAAATTTCCTTAAAAAATTTATCGCTGCATTTGCTGTCATTACAATATTGCGCTGACGATTATCACCAAACTGAAATTGCTTCGCTAATGTTTTTTTACCGTCGCTAACTGCTATCCAAACATAGCCAACCGGCTTTTCAGAAGTTCCTCCACCCGGGCCGGCTATACCACTGATTGATAAAGAAAAATGAGAATGAAATTTACTTAATACATTTTCTGCCAGCTCAATCACACATTCTTTACTCACGGCTCCCACTTTTTCAAAAACAGAATTATCTACATGTAATAATTCATGTTTGGCAAAATTATTGTACGGCACTATGCTTCCTTTAAAAATATCTGAGCTTCCTGCAATAGCAGTAAACAATGATGATACATAACCTCCGGTACAACTCTCTGCAATTGCAATAGTTTGTTTTTTTTTACGCAATAATTCAGATGTTACTTTCTCAATCGAAGGCATTTCTTCCCCATAATTTTCAAATCCAAAAACGTACTCTTTTATTTGTGGAATTAATTTTTCAATTTCATTATCAATATTTTTCTTAAGCTCACTAATATTTTCTCCACTTGATGAAAGCCGTAAACGAACTAAACCGGGTTGTGGCAAGTATGCCAGCTTAATGTTTTTCGTTATTAAATTATCTTCCCATTTCTCGATCAACTCAGCGATCATACTCTCACCTATTCCCTGCGTTAAAACTGTTTTATGATAAATATGAGGTAATTTAAATTCTGATTTTATTGCAGGCAGAATTTCTGCAATCATCATTTCCTTCATTTCATAAGGCACGCCAGGCATAGAAATAAATTGCGTTTTACCTTTTAGCATCCACATTCCCGGTGCTGTTCCACTTTTATTCTTGATAACCCTGCTTCCTTTTGGTATCAAAGCCTGATCTTTATTTATCTGTGACACTTCCCTTCCTCGTTTAATAAAAAAAGAACTAACATCTATTAAAACAGCTTCATCTAATATTAATTCGGTTCCAAAAAAATGAGCGAATGTTTTCTTTGTAATATCATCTTTGGTCGGACCCAATCCTCCCGTAATAAAAACAAAATCTGCCCTTTCGGTTGCATCCTCTAAAGCTTTTAGAATATCCCTCTCATCGTCACTTACAGAAGCCATATGAACAACTTTAATTCCGATCTGGTTCAATTGTTGAGCAATCCAAACTGAATTGGTATTGGTAATTTGGCCTATTAAAATTTCATCCCCAATAGTTAATATCTCTGCCCGCATGTTTTATATGTATTTATAAAAAACAATTATAATTGATTTATGTTATAAAAAACAGTTTATTTTTGTGTAAAATATCAAACAATGAAAAAAATTCTGGCAATAAGCGCTTTGTTCGCAATAAGTTTTTCCGGTTATAGTCAATCGCTAATGGAGAAAATGAAACACAAAAAAGATTCCATTGAAAAACATATGAAGGAAAAAGAGAAAGGTGGATCTACTCCTGCTTTAAGTAATGAAGAAGTTGTGAAGGGTTTACGAGAAGCATTAACCGTTGGTACCAACAATTCATCAGGTCTCGCCAGTAAATTAGATGGCTATTATAAAAACCCGCGTATTTTTATTCCTTGGCCGGCAGAGGCTCAGGATATGAAAGTTAAACTTTCTGAATTAGGCATGTCAGAAAAAGTTAATGAGTTTGAAACAAGCTTAAACCGCGCAGCCGAAGAAGCAGCAAAAAGTGCGGCACCTGTTTTTGTTGATGCAATTACCAATATGAGTTTAACAGATGGTTTCGCTATTTTAAAAGGTGCAGATACGGCTGCAACAAATTACTTGCGTAAAACGACTTATTCACCATTGAAAGATAAATTTAAGCCAATTGTAAAAGATGCAATTGAAAAGGTGAAGGTTACAAGTTATTGGACTCCATTAGTAACCAAGTACAACAAAATACCAGGTGTTAAAAAACAAAATCCTGATTTGGATGAATATGTTACTATTAAAGCAATCGATGGTTTAATGGTTTTGATCGCTGACGAAGAAGCCAAGATCAGAAAAGATCCTGCAGCAAGGGTTACAGACCTATTGAAAAAAGTTTTCGCAAAATAACTGCCAGTTTTTTAACCGAAATTAACTTTAATCTCTTGAATAAAAATGGATAAATGTCGTTTATTTTCTGCGCCTCGCATTTTATAATTAATATATTTGAATATGAAGTTTGACATTAAAAAATTCTTGCCTCACATTGCTGGCATCGTTTTATTTTCAGTTTTAACACTGATGTTTTTTAAACCTTTATTAAGTGGTAAAGAGCTGAAACAAGGTGATATCGATCGTCACAAAGGCATGAGCAAAGAGATTGCTGATTTCAGAGAAAAAAATCATGCAGAACCATTATGGACAAACTCCATGTTTGGTGGGATGCCAGCGTATCAAATTTCAACTCTATATCCCGGGAATTGGCTTACACATTTAGATGCCGCATTTAAATTATTTATGCCGCATCCGTCCGGTTATTTATTCCTGTACTTTTTAGGATTTTTCATTTTACTATTATGTCTAAAAATAGATCCCTGGCTTGCTATTATTGGCGCCATTGCTTATGGACTAAGTAGTTATTTTTTAATAATTATTGAAGCAGGACATAATTCAAAAGCAAATGCGTTAGGATATTTACCCGCATTATTAGGTGGGATTATTTTATTATTTAATGGGCGGATATGGCTTGGATTTGCGCTTACAGCTCTTTTCACTGCAATGGAATTAAATGCAAATCACGTTCAGATTTCTTATTACGGTTATATTTTAATCGGATTTGTTGTTTTAGGATATTTTATTTCGGCAATCAAATCAAAAAGCATTAAGTCGTTTGGAATTGCTTTATCCCTTTTTATTGTATCAACTTTATTAGGTGTTTTACCTAATGCTGGCAATTTAATGTGTACCAATGAATACGGTAAATTAAGTACACGCGGAAAAAGTGATTTAACTATAAACGAGAATTTAGAAAAGAATACTAAAAATGCAACTTCCGGTTTAGATAAAGATTATGCAACACAATGGAGTTACGGTGTTGGAGAAACATTTACATTTCTGATACCTGATTTTAAAGGTGGTCCGAGTAACTCCATACAAAAAGCAGATGCTAATGCTTTGAAAAAAGTAAACCCTGAATTCAAAGAACAAGTAGCATCTATGAGTTCTTATTTTGGTGATCAACCCTTTACAAGTGGTCCGGTTTATATTGGCGCCATCATTATTTTTCTCGCTTTCATAGGCATGTTTATTGTCAAAAATAATTTAAAGTGGTCGTTGTTTGCAGTTACGCTTTTAACGATTGCCTTAAGCTGGGGAAGTAATTACCCCTGGTTAAGTGACTTTTTTATGGATCACATTCCGGACTACAATAAATTTCGTGCAGTAAGTATGATATTAGTAGTTGCCGAATTAACCATTCCTCTATTAGCGATCATGGCAGTTAACGAACTGATCAAAAATAAAAACTGGAATGAAAAAATTAATTTAAGGATTTATTCAAAAGGTTTAGAATTGAAAAAAATATTTTTTATTTCGTTCGCAGTTATCGGTGGCTTTTGTTTGCTGTGCTATCTTATTCCTTCCGTATTTAATTCTTTTCAGGTAAATAATGAAGAAAAAATATTGGTAAATGAATATGTAAAAGGTGGAAACCCAGAGTCGCAAGTGAAACCATTTGTAGCGCAAATGATGCCTGAGCTGGAAAAGGCTCGTGAAGCTATTTTCAGAGCGGATGCATTTCGCTCATTCATTTTTATTTTATTGGCAGCGATTTTTATTTATTTATTTTTCACAAACAAAATCAAAAAAGAAATATTGTTATCTGCACTTGGTTTATTTGTTTTGATTGATTTATGGACGGTTGACACGCGTTACCTAGATGAAAAATCGTTCGTTCCAAAATCACAAAATCTTTTAGATCTCACACAAAAATCAGAAGCAGATGAAATTATTTTATCCGATAAAAGTTTAAACAAGCGCGTATTGAATTTAGGAGTTAACACTTTTAATGATGCTTCTACGTCTTATTATCATCAGTCTATTGGTGGTTATCATGGTGCCAAATTAAAAAAATATCAAGAGTTGATTGATTTTCATTTAACAAAAGAAATTAATACTTTTTATGCCGGTGCCAGTAAAGCGCTTGCTCAGGATACAACCATGAATGATCTGATGTCTCAATTGAACGTTATAAATATGTTGAACACCAAGTATTTTATTGTCCCTGGCAGAGAAAGAGGTACGGTGATTCCATTCAAAAACAGACAAGCAAATGGAAATGCATGGTTTATTAAAAATGTAAAAACGGTTCCAAATTCTGATGATGAAATTATCGCACTTTATAAAACAAATACAAAAACGGAAGTTGTAATTCAAAATAAATTCAAGCAAGAAATTAATTATAAAGATTCATACCCGGGAGAAGGCATCATTCAATTAACAGGCTATGAACCAAATCATCTTGTTTATGATAGCCAGACTGCAAATGAAGAAATGGCAGTGTTTTCTGAAATATATTATCCGTTTGGCTGGAATGCATATATCGACGGACAATTAAAGCCTCACGCTTCAGCTGATTATGTTTTAAGAACAATGGTTATTCCTGCAGGAAAGCATAAAATTGAATTTAAATTTGAGCCTAAAACATATCAAACAGGCAACAGTATTGCTATGATTGGCTCTGCACTGCTTTTCTTAAGTGTTGGACTTGGCATTTACTTCGAATTTAAAAACAAAAAATCTGTTAATTAAATAACAATAAACAAGCTCATTTGTCATGATATTTATGACAGAAATACTCTAATTTTGATTGGAACGATTATTGAAATAACACTAACAATTAAAACCTAATATTATGGCATTAGAAATAACAGACGCTAACTTTGAACAGTTAGTATTAAAAAGTGACAAACCTGTACTGGTTGATTTTTGGGCAGAATGGTGTGGTCCTTGCCGCATGGTTGGTCCGGTAGTTGAAGAATTATCAAAAGAATATGATGGTAGAGCAGTTATTGGTAAAGTAAATGTTGATCATAATTCTGAGATAAGCACCAAGTTTGGTATCAGAAATATTCCGACTATTTTGTATTTTAAAAATGGGCAAGTTGTAGATAAGCAAGTTGGTGTTGCACCAAAAGCTTCTCTTGCTGCGAAGTTAGATGCTCAGATTTAATTTTTTAAATGAATTTTAAAAAAGTCCTTCCAACAGAATTGTTGGAAGGACTTTTTTTATTTAATATAAATACGTGATCATATCATCAAATATAGAATTGGAAGGTATTACTAAAATAAGCGAGGTCGTTGGAATCACGCTTAAAAAAATGCGGGAGTATGCAAAACCTGGTATATCTACAAAAGATTTGGATAATTACGGGATGCAAATTCTAAATGATTTTGGTGCGAGATCGGCTCCAATGTTAGCTTATAATTTTCCGGGATATACATGTATCAGTATAAACAATGAAATTGCACATGGCGTTCCTTCAGATAAAAAAATATTGAAAGAAGGTGATCTTATAAATATTGACGTATCTGCAGAACTGAATGGGTATTGGTCTGACAATGGAGGCTCATTTGTTTTAGGACAAGATTTTCATAATTATTCACCACTTATAAATGCCTCAAAAGTAATTTTACATAATGCAATTTCTAAAATTAAAAGTGGTGTGAGGATTTCTGAAATTGGAAAACTTATAAATAATGAAGCGAAAAAAAGTGGGTTCAAAGTTATTAAAAATTTAACCGGACATGGTGTTGGTAGAAGTTTGCATGAAGAACCGGAAGAAATTGCAAACTTTAAAGATCATTTGGATTTAAGAAAGTTTCAAAAAAATTCAGTCGTTGCAATCGAAACATTTATTGCTACTCATTCTTCGTATGCAAATCCTGAAAAAGATGGGTGGACCTTAACAGGTGATAAAGGAGGCTGCGCGGCTCAACACGAACACACAATTATTGTTACGGATGATAAGCCAAAAATATTAACGCTTTGTAACGCAATTTGGGAATAAAGTAGAACGCCTTAATTATATTGAAGATACAGACACGGTAATTATTGGGAAAAACAATTTTTAGTTTTCGATGTTTTTTTCATTTACACCTTTAATAAAATCGCTAATCAGGTAAGCAATTAACTTACCTGTTTTGTTATCTGCCTTTCTGTGTGCTAATACCGGAGCACCTTCAGCAATATGCAAATAAGCTGAGTTTAAATTTTTTCCGCAATTATAAACAAATTGTCGGGCTTGTAAGGTGCTAATTCCGCTGCTCGTTTTTGCGCTAGTAGGTATATTGGTAATTGCATCCAGATCGAGTTCTACACCACAAACATTATCTTTTACATAATTCAAACAACGTTCCATCGCAATTTTAAAATCAATTTTCTCTCTCACAAAAATATCCTCAAACGATTGAAACATAAATTGATTAGGTGTGTTTATAAAATAAGAAAGTGCTTCAGAATTATTGTATTGTTCGTGCAAACCCAACACACAATATTTCTGCATAAAACCATCATTGTATGCGTAACTGAATCCATTACCACTATGTCTGCCTTCCAAAGTGCGTAAATCAGCATGCGCATCGCAATTGATCACATTAATTTTTTTATTTAATGATTCAGAATAACCTGAAATATTTCCATATGCATTGTTATGACCTCCTCCAATCACAATAGCTATTTTATTGCAAGTAGCAATAGTTTTTAAAACACTTTTTACTCTTGTATCTATTTCTGACGTGAGCGTTCTTAATTTTTTGAGATCGGTTGGTATTTTCTGATTCAAATGTTCCGCTTCATGCATTAAATCTGCAACATGAATAGTGCCTGCAACAATTAAATCTCTTCCCCTTAAAAAAATATTATTCTGTTGATTTAAAAAACTATCTAATCCGGGAATAAAAGCAGTATTAGCACCACCTCTTCCCATATTTGCTCTCACTCCAATATCTTCCGGAATACCAATAATTACAAAACGTTTATCCATACCACTCAACTCTTCTTTAAAAGAAGAAGCATCCTTGATAAAAGTAACTGAACCACCAATCCTTTCTTCGCCATTTCTAGTTCTTACCAAACTAGCAATTTCTTTAGGATTCAATACATTAAAATTTACCATCAATTCGTTTGAAATATGAACAAAAGTAATATATTTGTTGAACCTAAATTCGAATTAATAAAATGAAAAAATCTAACCAATTTATTTGTCTTACAGTAACCACATTGCTTTTAGCATCATGTGGACATGAAACAACACAAGAAGATAAGGGACTTGCAACAGATAGCTCAACAGTTACTGTTAAAGACACCACACCCGTAACGGTTGATGATGGCACCAAATTTAAGTTCGATTTTGCTTTAGCAAACATTCCATCTCCAGCACAAAGCATGAATGAACTTTCAACATGGGGAGTAGATTATAATAATGCATTTTTAAACGATACAAAAAAGGCAAAAACATATAGTACTGAGTTTTCGAAAGCGGTTAATTTAGGTATCTATAATATTGATATGGCTTATGCAATTGTTCACCAAAATGGAGAAGATGTTTTAAAATACATGAAAACCGTTTTAATTGCTTCTGATGGTTTGGGATTAAAAGGAGCCATTGATCAAATGGTTGGTAAAAGAGCGGAACAAAATATTGCTATAAAAGATTCTTTACTTCGTATTTTAGATGAGATTCTCATTAAAAGTGATGGTTATTTAAGAACCAATGAGCGTTTATATACAGCAGCTGTAGTCTTTTCAGGTTCATGGGTGGAAAGCTTGTATTTAACTTGTAAAATGGCTGAATCTACAACTGATGAGGCAATTAAGGCAAAGGTTTATAAGCATTTATGGGAACAACGATTCCATTTGAATAATTTAATTATTATGATGGAAGATTATAAAGATAAAAAAGAAGCAGTTGATTTGAATGCAGATTTCAAAGTAATTCATAAAGAGATTAATGACATTAAAAAAGCTGAAGATATAACAGCAGCCAAATTTAAATCGATAAGCGAAAAGATATACGCCTTGAGAGATAAATTGACAAAGTAGAAAGAACTTCTCTTAATTATTAAGTATAAATCCCGGCTAACAGCTGGGGTTTTTTATTTATGGATATCCTTAATTGTTTCTCTTACTCTTCAATTAAGAAAGACCCTTTTATTCATCATAACTTAGCTGTTTTCTTTCCTCTAAGACTCAAGAACCCATTCTTATAGTAGTAATAAAGTAAGTTTTATATAATCTTCGCACAAATTAATCACAATAAAAAAACCCCGATCCAAAAGAATCGGGGTTTAAATTTTGTTTCAGATTAGAAATGCCATAAATCATGTTCCCATCTAAAAATATCGCCTTTAATACGATCGCTTTCTAATAAAGCATCTATTCCTCTCGCATATTGCATTATTGCACGGTCATAAACATTTGTTTCTTTTGTAATATTACTTGAAAACTGCCGTTTCCAAAAAATATCCTCAAAAGTTCTGCGCTCGCTATCATTCTTGGTGTTAAACACTTCATGCTTTGCAAATAAAGGTCTGCAAGCAGGGAAATAAACCCAAAATTGCTCTCTTACAGCTTCTTTCTCTTCATCATAAGTAAATACACCCATTCCAATAATACGCACTTCTAAAACTGATTTTTGCTTATCAAAGAACCAATCTTCTTTTAACCTATAAGAACGGATTTTAGCATAGATAGAAGTTGAATCACAAGTAAATACTTTAGTTAAAATCTCATTACCTTCTGCATCCACATTACTTTGCTCTAATGAGTCACATTTCTTAATTTTATCTCGAACTGCGGACAACTCATAGGGTACAATAAATTCTTCAGAATCAAATGCAAGTAAAGTTCCATTCAATATGTATTTTGCTAATACTTGAAACAATGATTTTCTTCCAGTAAGATCTTCGGTTGGATAATATAAAACTTGATTTTGTTTTTCACGCATATCAAGCTCACGCCACACACGTTTTTCCCATGTAACATCACCTTCACGAAGATGCGTATAAGGAATGAACTTTCTGTTCACAGCATTTTCTTTGTCGTAAATACCATCTTTGTAATCACCATTACTAAAAATAGTTGGACCTTGCGGAAATAACATTCCGAAAGAAAGAAGAGCCATTACTATTAAAATACTTCTTGTCATGTGTTTTTATTTTATTTCTTTATAACGCTTAATTCAACAGAAGTTACACTCCTATTTCAATCATGTTATTTTACTTTTATTGTAACACCAGGTATATTTCTAATAGACCCATCTGGTCCTTTAGCCTTAACGTTTTCAACAAATATTTTACTTCCAACACCAGCTGATGCTAAAATAGCGCGTGCGCCACCTGAAAGACTATTCCCGCTACAAACTTCAGATTTTAAAGCACCTTTTACAACAGCAGTTAATTCAAAAGAGATAACAACGAATTTGGCATCAAAGTCAAAACCAGGTAAATCAGCAACTACACCACCAATTTGACTTAATTCAACTTTCTTCATATCCACGTTACCAGACTTACCACCCACTTTAGCAACTGGATCTGGAATTTTCTTTACACGGAATTTTACTGGAGGGCCTTGAGGTTTAGTACCATCTTTAGTTTTAGCTGATACAGAAATAATCAATGTTCCGGGAGTTGTAGCATTTACAATAAATTTACCACCTTGACCACCTGTTTTTGTTGCGCCGCAACCACTGAAACTTACTTGTAAATCTGTTGGCGAAACACCAGCTGCAGAAACTGCAATTGGATTTGGAACACCAATATATAATACGTTCATTTTTTCTGCAGCAACTGCAACTGCAGGAGCAGCTACCATGTATGATGCTTGAAAAGGATAATTATCAAAACTTCCATCTGGTTTTTTAAATTTAATGATACCTTTATAAGTTTGTTCGCCTTGACCACTTGTCCCAACTTCAAATTTACCCATACCACCTTCAATTGGCATAGGCGTTCCACCTGCACCAGTAGCAGAGTCTGCACCAAGCAATACCTGCATCATGTCAGCAGTCATAGCACTTGAAGAAGCAGCTAAAAAGATATCTGCTTTGTATGGTTGACCTGCTTGAATATATGATGATGGAGCAATAACTTTAGCATTTAAGCGATCGAATTTAATAGCCAATTTACCACTAGCCGCACTATATTCGCCTAAAATTTCAGCATCCAGATTTTTTAAATCGGCTTGCATTTTATTTAAATTAGTAATAACAGCAGCTTCTGGTAAGTGATAAAAATTTTCAACATCCCAAGTCATTTTAATGCCATCTTCTTCGGCACCACTATCGTGGGGCTTCATGCTTTCAAATTTCTTCTTTAGATTTTCGTAGATCTCAGGTAAAAATCTGGTTTTTTTATCTTGTTGCATTGCATTCAACTGAGTTATTAAACCATCCATTAATGTATTCATTTTTCTCTTCAGTTCTAATGCAGAATTTGGTTTGTCTTCGGGTGCAGCAGCATCGGCTCCAATTAAAATATGAGTTGGCATATCATAATTATCAAGTGATGCAGCAAATCTCAATTGCATAGTATCTCCACCACCAAGTTTCTCAGTTTCCTCAAATACTATTTTTTTCAAACCATCGATATACTTTACAACCTCATTTATTTTTGCTTCAGCTTCTACAGCTTTGTCGTAATAAGGTTTTGCAGCAGGGTTACCATTAATTGTATTTTGAAAAGCATCCATAACACGCTTATTATTAGCGGTAAGGTTTGCCTTACTTTTCTCCATACTCTCGTTTACAGTTACGTAACCCTTCAAAATTTGTTTTGATACGTTCATAGCCAAAAGTGCAGTGAGTACTAAGTACATCATACCAATCATCTTCTGTCTAGGGGTTTCTTTGCCTCCGCCCATTTTTTATAATTTCTTTAAAGTTTAATACTAAGTTTTTTATGAAAATATTTACTCTGCTTTAAAGCAGAGTAAATATTAATTATTTATTGTAATTCATTGCACTTAACATATTGCCATAAATCGTATTTAATGCAGTTAAGTTAGTTGATAATGAAGACATTTCCTGACGGTACTTACGTGTATCTTCAACTGAATCATTTAAGTTCTTCATTAAGTCATGTAAACCATCATAGAATTTGCTAGTTGCATCTAAATGATCTTTGCTGCCTTGTAATTGTAACTCATAAGTTGCATTTAAAGCAGATAAGTTTTTAGAAACTTTATTTAATGATTCACCAATTGAATAACCTGCATCATTTGAATTTGCAAGATCTTCCATCGATTTCGCGGCACTTTTATAGGTGTCAGCTAATGTAGAAACGTTTTGTGAAGCAGCCTTAACACTTGATACATATTCGCTTGTAGCACTATGCGCGTCACTAATATCCCCAATTTTATTTGCTGAATCACTTAAAGTTTTCATACCAGTTCCCAAACTTTCAATCAAGTCTGGACCAATTTTAGCTTCTTCCAACATTTTATCTAATTGCTGTGATATAGGTAAACTTGAATGTCCTTCAGGAATTTCTTCGTGACCCATTCCCGCTAACTCAGGATAAGCTAACGTCCAATCAACCTCCTCATGGGGAATATCAATACCGAATAAACAAAATAGTACAGCCTCAGTACCTAATCCTCCAATAAGGGCTGCAGAAGCTCCAGGCCAGTGCATAATTTTAAATAACGCTCCTATAATTACGATTGCCGCGCCGAAGCAAGACGCTAAGTGTAAGTATCTCTTGAAGCCCGTTACTTTTCCTAATTTACTCATAGTGATGTGTTTTGTGTTTGTTAGTGATTTGTTTTATTTGTTTGTGTTTTGTGTTTTAAATTAATCTACTAAATTTCATCTCCTTTAGCACGACCTAAATAAGTCATTACATTCCGGAAACCTAAGTAACATTTAGCAGTATCCTGATATTCATATTGCCTTGCACTTGTTTGTAAGAAATAACCAACGTCTTTCCAGCTACCACCACGAATTACTTTACGTTTTAGTACATTGGCATCTTTATCTTGCGCTTCATAAACATAATCAGGATTTAAATCATGTTGGAAGTCGTAAGCTGATTCATCAAAAGCATTACTTGTCCACTCTGAAACGTTACCTGCCATACAATATAAACCAAAATCATTAGGATTATATGAATAAATGTAAACTGAATGGAAACCACCATCATCAATATATGAACCACGCATTGGTTTAAAGTTACCTAAGAAACATCCACGTGAGTTACGGATATAAGGACCGCCCCAAGGGTATGGAGATTTATCAAGACCACCACGAGCAGCATATTCCCATTCACTTTCAGTTGGTAAACGGAAATCATTTACGATTGATTGACCTGTTCCCATTAAGAAATTGTTTAATAATAAAGATCTCCAAATTGAGAATGCACGAGCTTGTTTCCAAGTTACACCTACAACAGGATAATCATCATAAGCTGGATGCCAGAAATACATATTAGTTAAAGGCTCATTAAATGAATAAGTATAATCATGAACCCAAGCTAAAGTATCAGGGTAAACGTTTATAATGTCCTTAATAATGAATACTGAACGATCTACACCATTTCTAACTCTTTCTCTATAGTTATTAGCACCAATCGATTCCTGATCTTTTACATTATATGTACCTAAAGTCTTACTATCTTTTGCAGGATCTCCAACAGCAGTAGAAACTCCACCCGGTGCACCATTTTGGCCATCATTTAAATTCACACCGTTAGGATAATCAGCTTTCTTATAATCATGTGCAGCATCTTGAACGTCAGAAGATTTATTTGAACGGAAACGATTTGTTTTTGAAGCTGCTAACCTAATATCTATTCTATAATATTCGTAATTTAATTTACGGGTATCAATTTCTTTACGGTTATAAAAACGTTCTCCTTCAGGAAGATACATTGGTTGAAGATCTGCACGATAATCATCGTCAGCACTTTCCCAATTGATCTTTTTATCCCAGTTAATATATGGATCTTGTAAGTTATTATCACCCTTGAAAACCGGCCAAACTGCTAAATAATCATCTTGAGATATTTGATAGTCTTCCGCATCTCCGTTTGAACCAAAAGCCAATAATTTACGAGCTATTGAATCACGAACCCAGTATACAAACTGACGGTACTCGTTATTTGAAATTTCGGAATCATCAATATAAAAAGCTTGTACCGAAACCATTTTTGATTTGGTTGTGTGAGCCATAGGAGCTTCTTCATCATCTGGCCCCATGTGATATGAGCCCATAGGAATGTAAAGAGTACCAAATGGATCTGGTTGGTACCACTTCTCGCGGCCAACTACGCCAACTAATTCAGCACTGTGTTTATTACAACCGACTATAACGGCTATAAACGAAGCTAATATCAGTAGTTTTTTCATATTCTTTTTTTTATAACACCACTAACAATAAAAGTTACAAATGTTTCGTGTTAAAAAGTTATTAACAGTTATTGTTAGTTGTAAGTGGTTTCAACGATAATTAAATAAAAAGGTTTCGTTTTAATTTAAAAATCTGTCATCACCATAGCTCGACATTTTCTTTTGCTTAATTGTATAGCAAACACCGAGTGTAATTTCATGTGAACCACTTGAATAGCCCTTCAATTTAGATAAAGTAATGTCATAAGAGTAAACTCCTTTAATAGACATTCCTCTTGGGGTAAAATATTGGTAACCAATCATAGGAGCAACCGCATCTTGATTACGATAACTTACACCAGCAATAAGTTGTTTATTCCACATATAAGTTAAATTTAAATCAATAACAGTAGCAGCAATATCTGAGCGAACCATAATGTTAGGAATTAACTCGTTTCTAGGATCTAAAGCAAAATGATAACCAGCCATAAAATAATAGTGACGGGTCAATTGATATTGCACATCACCACTTGAATTTAAAACTTGAGCAGGTAAATGGGTAGAAGATAAACCGATATATAATTTATTTGGGATTTGGTAAAAAGCGCCAAAACCAACGTCATATGTAACTTTATTTAAATTAGGGTTTGTTCCATAATCGTATTGACCAGGAATGTGAGTATCAATTGAACCAACATCAGGAGTAATCCAAGTTGTATTAATTTGCTTTTGAAGCATACCAAAGTCTAAACCTATACCAAGAGTACCACCAGCTAAAGGCAAATTGTATGAAACCGGTACTCTTAAAAATAATGTTTTCATTGGACCAATTGCATCTTGCATTACGTTTAATCCTACGCCTAATGGCAAGTTTGGAATACGCATATCAGCACTTAATGCAAATGATTGAGGTGCACCTGTAAAACTTGTCCACTGTTGACGAAATTGTAAAACCCCGCAAACCTGGTTGGAAGTACCTGCATAACCAGCATTATACATCAATTTATTATTCATAAACTGTGTAAATTGAGGATCTTGCTGTGCCATTAAAACACCTGAAAAACCTGCTAATGCAAGACTAACTTTGGTAATTAATTTTCTCATATTTTTTTATTAAATAATTGTAAGCACACTTTTACTCAATGTACCTAGGGTGCTAAATTAGTTAAACAATTTTAAAAAACAAATAATTGGGTTAATATTTTGTTAAAATTTTAACATTTAAAAATGTGAAATTAGACAGATAATGACTTTACTCCGATTTAATAATCATTTGGTGTGTATTTCTACTTCTTTGTTCCATTAAAATAATTTTACCTTCAGATAATTTTGCGACAATTTCATCATTGTAATTCCTAATGGTCATTAACTGAACTTCCGTATTATACAATACTTTGAATTGATCATTTAAGGATTCGAGTAAAGGCTCTATTTTAAAATCATCATTGTCAATACATATACTAAAACTTATCGCAGAGTTTTGCATCATATTTACTTTAACTCCGTTTTTTGAAAGTAAACTAAAAATGATACTCAGATTATCTTCTGCAATAAAACTAAAATCTTTGGGTTGAATGGAAATTAATATTTGATCTGTTTTAAAAATGTAACTTGTAATATTTAATCTTTGATCAGATTCTTTGATTACAGTTCCTTCCTCTGCTGCACTTATGAAAGACTTAACAAACAAGGGAATGCTTTTATTTTGAAGTGGTTTTATTGTTTTAGGATGGATCACGGAAGCGCCGTAGTATGTTAATTCTATCGCATCATGATAGGTTAGTTCTTTTATTTTTTTTGTATTCTTGAAATATTTAGGATCGGCATTCAGCACGCCGGGAACATCTTTCCAAATAATAACCTTTTCTGCATTTAAAAAAAAAGCAAGTAAAGATGCAGTGTAATCGCTTCCTTCTCTTCCTAAAGTTGTAGTGTAATTTTCTGATGTACCCCCAATAAAACCTTGCGTAACTATTAATTTATTTTTAATTACTAAAGGCAAGAGTTGGGTTTGCGCTAATGTTTCACTTAATTCATAATTTACTTTACCCTCTCTGTAAGAGTTATCTGTTTGGATAATCCCACGAACATCAATCCATTGATTTGAAACATGAATATAATTTAAATAAGCGGAAATAATTTTTGTAGATAAGATCTCTCCCAAAGAAACAATTTGATCGTAATGATGGTTAAATGAAAACGCTGGTTCTTCTTCTATTGCCCATAATAATTCAACAAAAACATTTTCTAATTCATTGTAAATTGGATTTTCTTTTTCCGGAATTAATTTGTTTAATAAAGAGAAATGATAATTCTTCACTTCTTCAAAAGCATTCAAAAGCTGAGGTGTTTTAAAGTAATAAGCTTTTACTAATTCTTCTAGTTTATTTGTGGTTTTTCCCATTGCTGAAACCACAACAACAGTTTTTTGATCTGCAAATTTTCGGAGGATGGTTCCAACATTTATGACTGATTCGGCATCTTTAACTGATGCTCCTCCAAATTTAAAAACTTGCATATTTGTATACTAATTGAGTAAAATTAAACAGTTTGAAAGAAGGAAACGATTAGGTTGATTTGTTTTATTCACAATTTGAATTAAATAAAAAAGTCCCGTAATAAATACGAGACTTTAATTAAACTAAATACTTTTTATCTTGGTGCTTGTTGAGGCATTTTTTGTTGTTGAGGTGCCGTTTGTTGAGGTAGCGGAGCCGCGGTTGATGTACGTTGTTTTAACTTAGAACCATTTTCTTCTTCAGAAACAGTTGTTGTTCCTCCACTTTTCGGAGCTAAAACTATACTTAAGAAAAACATACCAATTGCTAAACCCCATGTTAATTTTTCAATCACTTCAGTTCCACGTTTTACTCCCATTATTTGATTTGCAGCACCAAATTGACTTTGAATACCGCCACCTTTAGAGTTTTGAATTAATACTACTAAAATTAGCAGTATACAAACAATTATTAATAATATTGAAAAAATCATGTCTATAAATTTTAATTATCTTTTTTTAAATTTTCAATTAGGGATGCAAAGTAAACACTTTTATTTGGATATTTCAAACTTAAAATTTGATATGCTCTGATGGCTTTATTGATATTACCTTGTAAGGCATAGATTTTAGCTAATGTTTCAGTTACTAAATCTTCATTCTCAAGCAAGCTTTCTTTTGCTTTTTGATCTGCAGCAAAGAATTTTGTTTCTTTATTCAATTTAATTGTACCTAGATTTTGTTCAATGATCTTATCAATCAAACCTCTTTGATGTTCCTTCTTTTGCTTCAATTCCCGGTTATCGGTACCTTCTTCTTTAGTATTTACTTTCTCTTCGTTAAAAGTTTGTCCATTATTCTTTTTAAGGAAATGCAACCAATCGCCAAAAGTTGCATCTTTTGGGATAATAGCTTCTTCTTTTTTATGCGCCTCATTTGTTTTTAGTATTTCCTTTTCTACAAATGCTTCAACAAGATCTTTTTGAATTTCTTTTTCAACTTGCTCCGATATATCTCTTTTGTCTTCTTCTGTTTTTGTCTTAACCTCTTCTATTTTTATAGTTGGATTAAGATTTTCATCTTTCTCAGCGGGCTTTGGATTCTCTATCCCCGAATTAATATAAAGTAAATTATATAAGTGATTTCTACTAACCGCAATGATTGCTGTTTTTTTAATTGATTTTTGAAATAAGGATGCGTCATTTTTCTTGGATGCAATACTATAGAGCAAATGAGCGGTTTGAAAATAAGGAAACTGCTCGGTTAACTTTTCAAGATCAACCAAATTTACATTAGTTAGTGGCAATTGGTTTTCTAAATAAGAATATAGTTTTTCTGAATTCAAAGTTTACCAATTATTAAATGCTTTATTAAAAATATCTTCTGTTAATTGTCGGTTTATTTCTTGAATTAAAGCAGATTCATTTGATGATAAACTTTGTGAGCTGCTGTAATCTGCAAATCGAGAAAAAGTCTGTTCAAAATTTTTTGTTACGTCAAACTTATTAAAATATTTTACATTAACAACAATTGTTAAACGATTGGAACCGGCTTTATCACTCGACTGTATAGCAACAGGAGCAACATTATAATCAGAAATATAACCTTCAAAACTTAAATCACCATTTTGCTTGATTAAAGCTAAACTTGTTTGTTGTGAAACCATATCACGCAATTTCTCTGTAAAATTTTGTGCTAAAGTTGGTGGTGCAAGAGAGGCATTATTCGTAAAAAAAGCCACCGAAATTGTTTTAGCCTCTATAGGAATTGTTGCGCCGTTCATTGAAAGGTGAGGTTTACATGACCAAAAAGCAATGGAAGTGCAAATAACGTAAAGTAGATAATTGAGTTTGCAAATTATTTTATATTTTCCTTTCATTCAAAAAATATTACTCAGCAATATTATATTCATTGATTTTTCTGTACAACGTACGTTCACTGATCCCAAGCTCTTTTGCAGCGTATTTACGCTTACCTTTATGTTTGCGTAATGCCATTTTGATCATGTCTTTTTCTTTATCTTGTAACGACAAAGTTTCCTCCACTTCAATTGTTTGTGGCAATGTTGAATTTTGAACAACAGGTTTATGAATAGTTATTCCATTGCTTATACTTTCATGTATATTCGCTTCACGAAATAATTGCATATCTTCTTTTGGCAAAACACTCATACTACCATTTGATGCAATAATAATATCGTGAACTACCTTTTTAAGATCATTTAATTCATTTCTAATATCTACAATTACTTTATAAAAAATATCTCGTTCTTTAAAATCACCACCAAGAGATGAGCCTCCTGAAGTCCCATCATTTCTCAATAAAACAGGAACATTGTTTGAGCTATATTGCGGCAAATATTTTAATAAAGTCTCCGCATTAATCTCTCTGCTCTTTTCGATAATACAAATTTGCTCTGTAATATTTTTCAACTGGCGAATATTTCCCGGCCAATAATAATTAGCTAAAACTTGTTCAGCATCAAGATTTAATTTAACAACCGGCATTCTATATTTGGCTGAACAATCATTCGCAAATTTTCTAAATAATAAATAAATATCTTCTTTGCGTTCTCTTAAAGGAGGCAAATAAATTGGCAAGGTATTTAACCTATAATAAAGATCTACTCTAAATTTTTCTCGTTCAATGGCTTGATAGAAATCAATGTTAGTTGCTGCAACAACCCTTACATCAGTTTTTTGAACCTTGCTGCTACCTACTTTCATAAATTCACCGCTCTCTAAAACACGCAATAAACGAGCTTGAGTAGATAAAGGCAATTCCCCTACTTCATCCAAAAAAATAGTACCACCATTTGCAACTTCAAAATAGCCTTTCCGTGCTTCATTTGCGCCTGTAAAGGCTCCTTTTTCATGTCCGAATAACTCACTATCAATTGTTCCTTCCGGTATTGCACCGCAGTTTACGGCAATATATGGGCCATGTTTACGTGAACTATACTGGTGAATAATTTGCGGAAATACTTCTTTTCCAGTTCCACTCTCACCGTTTATTAAAACATTGAGATCTGTTGGTGCAGCTTGGATTGCTATCTCTATAGCCCTTTCGAGCAAAGTATTGTGTCCAATAATTCCGAATTTATTTTTTATATCGCTAATGTTCATTTTAAAAAAGATTCAAGATTCATTCTTAAAGATTCAAGATTCATGACGATAGGATACAAGACCTAACTGAAAATCGAGACTCAAAAGCTAAACATTTATTTTTTCATTATTTTTTCTCTAAACATATAAATTTTTGATTGAAGGATTGGGACTTGATTAAGTAATTGTTCCAACTCACTTTCAAGTCCATACTTTCTTCGCTGACAAATTATTAATTGTGTTTCCAACTCATAACATGAAGTTAAACTTGTTGTTAAAAATTCTGCAAAATGCACGTCTGTCCTTTTTCCAGAACCTTCAGCTATGTTGGACGGAACAGAAACAGAACATCTTTCCATTTGAGAAATAAGATTAAATTTTTCTTTTGAAGGAAGTTTCTCTGTGTATTTATATATTGAATCACACAGATCTAAAGCTTCTTGCCAAATGATCATTTTTTTAAAATTATGCTTACTTACTTCTGTCATTTTCTTCTTTTACATCTTTACGTCTTGATTCATGTCGTCCTACTTCTTGCCTCCTATATAACCTTCCCAATCAACGTGCTACTCGTGCATTCATCTACCAACACATTTACATATTCTCCTTTTTTATGATTTCCCTTAGGAAAAACAACAACTGAGTTCTGAGAATTTCGTCCCATTAATTTTTCATCTGATTTTTTAGAGAAGCCTTCAATTAAAACGCGATGAACTTTCCCTAAACCTTCTAATGTTCTTATTTCGCTGTGTTGTCTTTGTAAATCAACAATTTCAGCTATTCTTTTTCTTTTAATTTCTTCAGGTACATCATCTTTGAATTTGCGTTCTGCCAGGGTTTTCGGCCGTTCGCTATACATAAACATATAACCAAAATCGTATTTCACTTGTTCCATTAATGATAATGTATCTTTGTGTTCTTCGTCAGTTTCCGAACAAAAACCAGTGATAATATCCATACTAATTCCAACATAAGGAATGATTCTTTTTATGGCAGCAATTCTTTCTAAATACCATTCACGTGTATATCCGCGATTCATCATTTCTAATATTCTAGAGTTTCCACTTTGAACAGGTAAATGAATATGATTGCAAATGTTTTCATATTTGGCAATCATATGTATTACTTCATCAGTGAGGTCTTTTGGATGAGAAGTTGAAAAACGAACGCGCAAATCAGGATTTACGGATGCAACCATTTCTAATAATTTCGCAAAGTTAACTGCACTATTTTTTTGTTCTTCAGTTAAAATTTCCTTTTTCAATCCACCACCAGACCATTTATAAGAATCTACATTTTGACCCAACAGTGTAACCTCTCTATATCCCGCTTCAAAAGCTTCCTTTGCTTCTTTTACAATACTTTCAGGGTCGCGACTTCTTTCTCTTCCTCTTGTAAAAGGTACCACACAAAAACTACACATATTATCGCAACCACGAGTGATACTTATAAATGCAGTAACACCATTGCTACCTAATCTTACAGGTGTAAGATCTGCATATGTTTCTTCTTTACTTAATATGACATTGATCGCTTTTCTTCCATCTTCTGCTTCTTCAATTAAATTGGGTAGATCCCTATAAGAATCAGGCCCTACAACAATATCCACCAATTTTTCCTGATCTAATAATTGAGATTTTAAACGTTCGGCCATACAACCTAATACACCAACTAATGCTTTTGGATTTGCTTGTTTTACACGTTTAAAATCATTAAGCCTGTTCCTCACTCTTTGCTCCGCATTCTCACGAATAGCGCACGTATTCAGTAATATAATATCCGCTTCTTTAAAATTATCAGTAGTTGTATAACCTTTATTCATCAATATAGAAGCCACTATTTCACTATCGCTAAAATTCATTTGGCAACCATAGCTTTCTAAAAAGAGTTTTTTACCGTTTTTTCCTTTCGGGTTTTCGATAATTAAAGCTTCGCCTTGTTTTGATTCAATTATTATTTTGTTTTCTGAGTCCATTAAAATGAATAAGGGATGCAAATTTACTTAATTTAATGACAAAATGACAGAATTTAACTCTTTTTTGTTGTTTTAATACCTCGATATCCACGATTAAACTAATTTTTTGGAATTTGTCTTTTAATTTTTATTTCTTTGCGAAAAATTTTTTTAGACCGTAACCACCACAATGAGTAAAAATTTAGTCATCGTTGAGTCCCCAGCAAAAGCAAAAACAATAGAAGGATTTTTAGGGAAAGATTTTACAGTAAAGTCCAGTTTTGGGCACATTAGAGACCTCGTTAAGAAAGGATTTGGTGTAGACATTGAAAATAATTTTACACCTACTTATGAAGTTCAACCTGACAAAGAAAAAATAATAGCTGAGTTACGAAAATTAACGAAAGCGGCCGATATGGTTTGGCTTGCATCCGATGAGGATCGAGAGGGGGAAGCAATTAGCTGGCATTTATATGAAACATTAGGTTTAACTAAAAGCAATACAAAACGTATTGTTTTTCACGAAATTACAAAGCCAGCTATATTAAAAGCAATTAAAAATCCCCGTCAGATTGATATTAACCTAGTAAATGCGCAGCAAGCACGCCGTGTATTAGATAGATTAGTTGGTTTTGAGTTATCCCCAATTTTATGGCGTAAAGTTCGTCCAAGTTTATCTGCTGGTCGTGTTCAATCAGTTGCGGTGCGTTTAATTGTTGAACGTGAAAGAGAAATTCAAAAATTTGTTTCAACATCTGCTTATAAAGTATCATCTATATTTAAAGTAGGCACAGGTTTATTAAAAGCAGAATTAGATAAACGATTTGCAACAGAAGCTGAAGCTCAAGCGTTTTTAGAGAAGTGTAAAATTGCTTCTTTTATTATTGAAAGTTTAGAAACAAAACCTGCTAAGCGTTCACCGGCTGCACCTTTTACAACCTCTACTTTACAACAGGAAGCGGCTCGTAAATTAGGTTTTTCAGTGGCGCAAACCATGCAAGTTGCGCAACGTTTGTATGAAGCAGGTAAAATTACATATATGAGAACGGATTCCGTTAACTTGTCGGAAACAGCCATGAGTCAAACCAACAAAGCTATCAATGAAAATTACGGTGCTAAATATTACAATCCCCGTAAATATAAAACCAAAAGTAAAGGAGCCCAAGAAGCTCACGAAGCCATTAGACCAACTTATATAGATAGATCGGTGATAGACGGTGAGCGAAATGAACAACGTTTATATGATTTAATTTGGAAGCGTACAATTGCTTCTCAAATGAGTGATGCGGAGTTAGAAAAAACAACTGCAAAAGTAAAAGTAAGTGGTACTTCAGAATTATTTGTTGCACAAGGCGAAGTATTGAAGTTTGATGGTTTTTTAAAAGTTTATATGGAAGGAACGGATGATGAAAATTCTGACGAAGAGAGTTCATCCATTTTGCCACCGATGAAAGTTGGAGAAAAATTAGAGAGCCAAGAAATTTCCGCAACGCAAAGATTTACGCACCATCCTGCACGTTTTACAGAAGCGAGTTTGGTGAAAAAATTGGAAGAATTAGGTATTGGTCGCCCATCTACTTATGCGCCAACAATTAGCACAGTTCAAAAACGTAATTACGTTGAAAAGACAGACAAAGAAGGGACTCCAAGAGAGTATGTTCATTTAACTTTATCAAAACAAAATATTTCTAAAGAATTAAAAACGGAAAATACCGGCGCAGAAAAATCAAAATTATTTCCTACTGATATTGGTATGGTCGTAAATGATTTTTTATTAAAATATTTTCCAACAATCCTGGATTTTAATTTCACTGCAAAAGTAGAGGAAGAATTTGACGAGATAGCTGAAGGTAATTTGAACTGGCAAAAAATGCTAAAAGAATTTTATACACCATTTCATAAAACAGTTGAATCAACTTCTGAAAATAGTGAACGTGCAAGTGGGGAAAGAATTTTAGGAAAAGATCCTGCAACAAAAAAGCCAGTAAGTGTAAGAGTTGGACGTTTTGGTCCTTTAGCGCAAATTGGAGAAACGATTGAAGGCTCCGAAGAAAAACCTCGCTTTGCAAGTTTAAGAAGAACACAAAGTATTGAAACTATAACCTTAGAAGAAGCTTTGGATCTTTTTAAATTACCAATGCATTTAGGCGCTTACGAAGGAAAAGAAGTTGTTGTTGGAGTTGGTCGTTTTGGGCCATATATAAAACTAGACGAAGCTTTTATTTCTATTCCAAGAACGATTGATCCTTTATCGATGGATATGGATAAGGCCATTGCAATTATTAAAGAAAAAGAATTAGCGGACGCACCAGTTGCAAAATACAAAGGGAAACCTGTAACAAAAGGTAAAGGTAGATTTGGACCATTTATTAAATACGAAGGTTTATTTATTAATGTACCGAGAGCTTATAATTTTGATAATTTGTCTCAAAGTGATATTGAAGAATTGATTGATAAAAAATTAGACAAAGAAGCAAACCGATATATACAGAATTGGCCCGAGGAAAAAATTTCAATTGAAAACGGACGTTGGGGGCCATTTATTAAGTTTGGCAAATTGATGTTGAAATTAATAAGAGGTGAACAAGGCGGAAAATTTACACCGGAAGAATTAGCTGCCTTAACTTTAGAACAAATTAAAGCAATGATTGTAACTCAGGTACCAAAAGCATTTGATAAAAAAGGCGGAAAAAAAGCTGCTAAGGGTGCTGCAAAAAAATTGCCTCCTTCAACGATCGCAAAAACAAAAGTGGTAAAAATGCCGGTAAAAAAAGCATCAGCTAAAAAAGCTGTGGTAAAAAAATCTGCGCCTGTTAAAAAAGCTGCTGCAAAAAAATCAGTTCCAATAAAAAGTAAGCCAAAGAAAAAGACTAAAAAATAATAATCATATATTAATTTAAGAAAACCGTATAAAATTTATGCGGTTTTTCTATTTAAAAGTAGCTGATTTAACAGCTCAAAAAAACAAATCATTCATTCATTCTATTTACTATTTTTGTTTATCATGAAAAAAACAATTTTACTTTTATTTATAATTTTCGGTTTTGCAACTTTTGCTCAAACTATTGTTATCACCGATATTAATGTGATACCAATTTCAACAAATACTTTATTACAACATCAAGACGTACATATAAAAAATGGAATCATTGAAAAAATACTTCCTCATGAAATTACTTCATCTGAAATTAAGAATGCCAAAGTAATTAATGGTGATGGAAAATATTTGATTCCAGGTTTAGCTGACATGCATGTTCACTTACCTGATGGTAATGAGCCCATAACAAAAGAACAAGCATACACTTATTATTTACAAAATGGTGTAACGGTTTTACGAAGCATGCGCGGTGAATTATCTCATCCGAAACACAGAGATAGCATTCAAAAAGGTTTGATAAAAGCGCCGAAACTTTATATTTCCTATTCACTTCCTGATAATGATAATGCATTAACACAAAATGACATTAATGAATTTATTAAATTAATTAAAACAAATCATTTTGATTTCGTGAAATACATGAGCGGAATTAGTGATGCTAAAATGATAGAAGTATCAACAGAATTAAAAGATAATAGAGTTATTTTCGCAGGACATGCATACAAAGATGTAAAAACCAGTGTTAAACTTGGTTTCCGATCCATTGAACATATTTCACCATTAGTTAACTCATACTTATCCGACAGTACAAGTTTTGATAAATTATTAGGAGAAATGAAATCGGATAATGTTTCTTATTGCCCAACTGAATCGTTTAGTAAAATTGTTGGTTTTCAATTTACAATTGATGAAAATATGAATAGAAATGGAATGAAAATAATTGATACTGCACTTGCAAATAAATGGAAAAGAGATTATGTAAATTATTTATCGCGATTAAATAAAGCTGGACCAAGCTATTATGGAAAACAAGCAAGAGCCTCAAAAAACGAGATTGATATTTTTAATTATTTATTGAGAAGAATGTTGAAAGCAGGTGTGAATGTATTGTTAGGACCTGACAATTGTTTTTTTAATGTGCCTGGTTATTCTATGGTTGAAGAAATGAAACTTTATAAAGAAGCGGGAATAAGCAACTATGATGTTTTAAAAATTTCAACTTCAAATGCAGCAAGTTTTTTTAATGAAACAGAAAAATGGGGAACAATTACAAAGGGAAAAGAAGCAAGTTTAGTTGTATTGGATAAAAATCCTTTAGAAAATATTGAGAATATTAAAAGTGTGAGTGCGACACTTGTTAAGGGAAAAATATTATTTGAGAAAAAATAGTTTTTAGTCTTCTCGACTCGCGCCCGAAGTGACAATATTGTGAGAATTAAATTACAATTTAGCCAAAGCTTCATTTACTTTTATTTCTATCTCATGCATATTATTTTCGGAAGTGTTTTTTATGAATTTTTGTCCAGAAATTTTTTCGTAAAGCTCAATATAGCGTTCACTAATTTCGTTGATCCAAGAATCACTCATTTCAGGAATTTTTTGCCCATCTTTACCTTGAAAACCATTTTCAATTAACCAACGACGTACAAATTCTTTACTAAGTTGCTTTTGTTCTTCTCCTCTTTTTTGCCTTTCATCGTATCCTTCTTTATAAAAATAACGTGACGAATCGGGCGTGTGAATTTCATCCATCAAACAAATTTTACCTTCGTATAAACCAAATTCATATTTAGTATCTACTAAAATTAAACCCATTTTATTAGCCATTTCTTGTCCGCGCGCATATAATGCTCTTGTGTACTTTTCTAATTGCTCGTAATGTTCTTTAGAAACTATTCCTTGCTTAATAATTTCTTCTTTACTTATATCTTCATCATGACCTTCGCTCGCTTTTGTAGTTGGGGTAATAATTGGTTCATGAAATTTATCATTCTCTTTTAAACCTTCAGGTAATTTTACTCCGCATAAAGTTCTTAATCCACTTGTGTATGTTCTGGCAGCATGTCCTGCCAAATAACCACGAATAACCATCTCCACTTTAAAAGGAACACACATTTTTCCAATACTCACTGAAGGATGTGGTGAAACGATCAACCAATTTGGAACAATATCTTTTGTTGCGTTTAAAAAATACGCTGCAATTTGATTAAGTACTTGGCCTTTGTATGGAATGCCTTTTGGTAATACCACATCAAACGCGCTAATACGATCACTTGCAACCATAACTAAATATTTACTATTAATTGTGTAAACATCTCGAACTTTGCCTTTGTATATAGCCGTTTGACCATTGAAATTAAAATCGGTTTTTGTTATAACGTTATTGCTCATAATTAAATTTAGATTGTCCAGGTAGTTAAACCATGACTTGTAAAATGAAACGAATGCATTTTGCCTCCAAGTGCTTCGATTGCTTTTGCAACTTTTATTTTTGTAACACCAGGGCAATAAAAAAACATAAATCCACCTCCACCCGCTCCTGAGATCTTACCACCCGTAGCACCCATTTCTAATGCTTTATTATAAATATTATCAATTAAATCATTTGAAATACTGGTTGCCATTTGTTTTTTATTTTGCCAGCCAAAATGTAATACTTCACCAATTTTATTGAGATCACCCTTCAACAAACTATCTTTCATTAAATGTGCTTGCTCTTTAAGATTATGCATTGCATCAACACTCTTCTCATTTTTTTCATTTACGTTTTTTACTTGCTCATTAATTATCTTTGCTGATAATCGTTGCGTATCTGTAAAATACAAAAGCAAATTCATTTCTAATTCATTAACGATCTCCGGTTTTAATTGGAGAGGGTTAACAATTACCTTATCATTTCCAAAAAACTCCATGTAATTAAATCCACCAAAAGTGGCAGCGTATTGATCTTGTCTTCCACCTGACATTCCTAAATCAATACGTTCAATTTCATAAGCAAGATGTGCAATATCATACTGACCCAAAGGTAATTTAAACCATTCCACAAAAGCACCAAGCATTGAAACTACCAGTGTTGATGAAGTTCCCAGACCAGAGCCCTGCGGTGCTTCAATAAAAGAAGTTAAACGAAATGAAAGTGCACCAGTATTAAATTGTTTTACAACACGATTATAAACTCCAATAAACAATTCGAATTCTTTTGTAACCGGTAATTCCTTTTTAGAATCAAAACTGATGGATTGGTTCATTCCATCAATTACAAATTCAATCTTTCCATTATTTAAGGGCTCGATAGTTGAATATGCGTATAAATTAATTGTTGCATTTAAAATAGCGCCACCAAATAATTCAGCGTATGGACTAACATCCGTGCCCCCGCCTGCTAAACCAATTCTTAAAGGTGCTTTGCTTCTTATGATCATTGTTTATCTCCCACAGAACCCTCAGAACTTCGCAGAAAATATTTAACGAAAGAACTTTGGGATCTGCTATTTTTTTATTTCATATTTATAAATTGCAAAGGCACTTCGTAATCTCCTTTTCTACAAAGTGCAATCACCCCTTGTAAATCATTAATACTTTTACTGCTCACGCGAATAATATCATCCATAATTTGCGCTGTAACTTTCAATTTACTGTCTTTAATATCTTTTATTATTTTCTTCGACGCTTCTTTTTCAATTCCTTGTCTCACTTTAATATCTTTTTTTATCATTGGTCCGCTTGGATAAAACTCTTTACTTTCATCCAACCCTCTTGGATCTAAGCCCTGCTTAATCATTCGCGAATGAATTGCATCAATAATTGCATCTAAACGCATATCGTTTTCGGTTGCAATATTTATAAGCAGATCTTTTTTGTTGAGATCAATTGTACTTTTACTGTCTTTAAAATCCCAACGATTTAAAATATCTTTTCTTGCAACATTGATAGCGTTATCCAATAATTGTCCATCTAATTTACTTGCTATATCAAATGAAGGCATGGATTAATTTTTAATCAAAAATAAGGTTAATTTTGGTATTTGATTGAATAAAATTTCAGCATATTTTTTACTTTTTTTTGCAATTGGATGTACCGATAAACCAGCCGAACCACTTGTTATAACAAAAACAATTGTGAAAGTGCCTAAGGATTCTGTAATTCCAATTGTAAAGTCAAAAGCCGATACATCTCTTTTTGAGAAATATTTATTTAGTTATGGATTAACCAATGTGAATGATCTTGATACAAGTATTAAGCTCAGTTTAAAATACAGTGACACAGCAAATTTTTTGCACATCTGTATTTATGATACTTTGACAAAAGCTCTTTTACCCTGTGCAATTGCTCTTAGATTATGTAATGTGCAATATTATTTAAAACACATTAATCCTGACCTCTCTTTAATTATTTTCGATGCTACTCGGCCACTTAGCAAGCAAAAATTAATGTGGGATAGTTTAAAAATGGAACCAAATTATAAATATAATTATGTATCACCTCCATGGGATATTTCTTTGCATAATTATGGGGCAGCTGTAGACCTTAGTATCATTGATATTAAGAAAAATCAATTATTAGATATGGGTACTTCCTTTGATTATTTCGGAAAATTAGCTGAACCAATTTATGAATATCAGTTTCTAAAAAACAAACAATTGAGTGATACTGCATATAAGAATCGGTTACTCTTAAGAGATATTATGAAAAAAGCTTATTTCTATTCGATCAATTCCGAATGGTGGCATTTTAATGCTTGCAATAAAGATTTTGCTGCTCTAACTTATACCTTGATCAAATAGTAGTTTTTGTTTATAAAAGCTAAATGAAATGCACGTCCCTGCTCATTTTCAATTGTTTTCAACACCTCATAAAAATTAGCATCAAAATCATTAAATTTAGTCCTCAACTTTTTTATTTTAAACACTCGCATGTTCCTCATATTTGATACCGAAACAACTGGTTTACCCCGAAGTTATAATGCTCCTTTGTCTGATTTTGATAATTGGCCACGCATGGTTCAAATTGCATGGCAATTGCATGATGAAAAAGGAAATTTATTAAATCATCAGTCGATTATTATCAAACCGGAAGGATATACAATTCCTTTTAATGCAGTGCAAATACATGGCATTACAAATGAAAGGGCACACGAAGAAGGCCAGGATTTAAAAACTATTCTATTAAACTTTGCTGAATTTATAAATCAAACAACATATTTATGTGGACATAATATTGAGTTTGATATTAATATTATTGGTTCCGAATTTTTACGTTGTGGCTTGCCTAATATTTTTGAAGGCAAACAGATTATAGATACTAAAAATGATCAAACAACTGCATACTGCGCTTTACCGGGAGGAAAAGGTGGTAAGTTTAAATGGCCGACTTTAACTGAACTTTACACAAAATTATTTAACGAAAAATTTGCTGAGGCACATAATGCCGCATTTGACGTAGCTGCAACTGCAAAAGTTTTCTTTGAGATCATTAAAAGAAAAATATATAGAGTTAGAGAAATTACTGAGGAAAAAATCGAAGTACTAAAATATCAAGCACCTGATTTAACTGAATTATCGAAATTAGAACAGAAATGGAAGGAAAGAAAAAGTAAACAGGAAGCAGTTGGCAGTCAAAAAACAGTCGTAGATGTCACTTCGAGCGGAGTTGAGACTTCAATATCTTTTTCACATTTACATAATCATACACAATACTCCGTATTACAATCTACCAGTGAAGTTGCTGATCTCATCAAAAAAGCAGCAGAATATAATTCTAAAGGAATTGCAATTACCGATCATGGAAATATGTATGGTGCATTTCTTTTTTGGCAAACTGTTGATAAACAAAATAAAATTATTAAAGCAGGTAATGATGCAATTGAAAAAGGTGAGAAACAAGGAGAGAAAAAAAATGAATTAAAGTGTATTATTGGTTGTGAATTATACGTTTGTAAAAGTCATACCGATAAATCAAAACAAGATAACGGTTATGCGATTCCTTTTTTAGCAAAAAATAAAAACGGTTATGAAAACCTTTGTCGACTGAGTAGTGAAGGCTTTACAGATGGTTATTATTATGTACCAAGAATTGATAAAGAGTTTTTATTGACTTATAAATCTGATTTAATTATTACAACAGGTTCACTGCAAGGTGAAATACCGAGTCTTATATTGAATGTTGGGGATGAAGCTGCGGAGCAAGCTTTTGTTTGGTACAAAGAGCAATTTGGAGAAGATTTTTATGTAGAATTAAATAGGCATAATTTGCCGGATGAAAATCATGTGAATGATGTTTTATTACGTTTCGCAAAAAAATATAACGTGAAATATTTTGCAGCTAACAATAATTATTACGTTGATAAAAAAGGTTCTGAAGCACATGATATTTTAATTTGTGTAAAAGATGGTGAATTGAAAGAAACACCTATTGGTCGCGGAAGAGGTTTTAGATATGGAATGCCAAATAATGAGTTCTATTTTAAATCGCCTCAGGAAATGCAACAATTGTTTTCTGATTTACCGGAAGCTTTAGAATGTACAAATGAAATTGTTGACAAGATAGATGCTTTCAAACTAGGGCGCGATGTTCTCTTACCAAAATTTGATATTCCACAAGAATTTAAGGATTCTCGCGATGAAGATCCCAATGATGAAGGAAAAGGTGTGCGTGGAGAAAATGCTTATTTAAAACATTTGACTTACGAAGGCGCAAAAAAACGCTATCCAAATTTAACTCCTGAAATAAAAGAGAGATTAGATTTTGAACTTGTAACCATGGAACGCATGGGTTATCCTGGTTACTTTTTAATTGTTTCCGATTTCACAACCAAAGCGCGTGAAATGGATGTGAGTGTTGGGCCAGGACGTGGAAGTGCCGCGGGTTCTGCCGTTGCCTATTGTTTGGGAATTACGAATGTTGATCCCATTGCATTCGATTTACTCTTTGAGCGTTTTTTAAATCCTGATAGGATTAGTATGCCCGATATAGATATTGACTTTGATGATGAAGGCCGCGATAAAGTAATTGATTATGTGATGAAAAAATATGGCTCTAATCAAGTTGCTCAAATTATTACTTATGGTACAATGGGAGGCAAGTCTGCTATTCGTGATGCTGCTCGTGTTTTAAATTTACCATTACAAGACGCAGATAAATTATCAAAATCTTTTCCTGATAGTTTAGAAGCAGATTTAAAATCACTTTTGAGACCAAACGGAATTGATGAGAAATATTTGGATAAAATAAAAGATAGAAGAGAGATCGTTGAACAATCAAATAATTTTAGAAAATTAGCGCAAGGTGACACTTTAGAGTCAAGGGTTTTAAAGCAAGCTTATGAATTGGAGGGTTGTGTGCGTAATACGGGTGTACATGCATGTGGCATTATCATTACTCCTGACGACATGCGTAAATTTGTACCCGTTACAAAACCAAAGGATGGTATCATGTTGCTAACGCAATTTGATAATTCAGTTGCGGAATATGCCGGTTTACTTAAAATGGATTTTCTCGGTTTAAGAACTCTGACCATTATTAAAGATGCTTTAAAATTAATTAAACAAAAAAATAATATTGAGATAGATATTGATGCAATTGATTTTGCTGATATTAAAACATTAGAATTATTTCAACGTGGAGAAACAAACGGCATCTTTCAATTTGAAAGTGTTGGGATGCAAAAATATCTAAAAGATTTGAAGCCCGATGCGTTTTCTGATCTTATCGCAATGAACGCTTTATATCGTCCAGGACCAATTGCATACATTCCAAATTATGTAAATCGTAAGCATGGTCGTGAAAAAATCACTTACGATTTGGAAGGGATGGATGAATTTTTGAAAGAAACTTATGGCATTACGGTTTATCAAGAACAAGTAATGCGCTTATCTCAAAAGCTTGCCAACTTTACAAAAGGTGATGCTGATACTTTGCGTAAAGCAATGGGTAAAAAACAAAAAGATGTTCTTGATAAAATGAAGAGCAAATTTTTGGAAGGTTGTAAAACAAACGGACACGATACAACAATTGCAGAAAAAGTTTGGAAAGATTGGGAAGCATTTGCGAGCTACGCGTTCAATAAATCACATTCAACTTGTTATGCTTATCTGGCATTTCAAACGGCATTTTTAAAAGCACATTACCCAAGCGAATTCATGGCTTCAGTTTTAAATCATTCAGGAGCCATTGAAAAAATTACATTCTTTATGGAAGAGTGCAAACGCATGGGAATTAAAGTTCTTGGTCCGGATGTAAATGAAGGTTATGGTAAATTTAGTGTTATGCCTAATGGCGATATTCGTTTTGGAATGGCAAGTATCAAAGGCGTTGGTGAAAATGTAATAACGGCATTGGTTACAGAACGTGATACAAATGGCAAGTTTGTAAGTGTTTTTGATTTAGCACAACGATTAGACAGTAAAACGATTAATAAAAAATCGATTGAAAATTTAGCGTTAGCCGGAGCCTTTGATAATTTTGAAGGTATCCATCGCGCAATGTTTTTTAAAGAAGAAAATGAACAAGGATCTTCATTAACCGAATTAATGATTAAGTTTTGCAATCATTCTAGTACCGGCAATGATACTACTCAGGCATCTTTATTTGGCGGGGAAGATGAAATAGCTATAAGTGAACCTCAATTACCAAGAGTTGAACCCTGGAACATTCTTACAAAATTGAGTAAAGAAAAGGAAGTTGTTGGATTTTTTATTTCCGGCCATCCACTCGATCCGTACCAACTTATTTTAAAACATCAATGCAACGCAAATTGTGCTCAATTAAAAGCAGGGCTCGAACCATTTAAAAACAAAGAAATAACTTTTGGCGGCATTGTTACAAATTTCGAACATCGCACTAGCAAAACAGGAAATGCCTTTGGAAAAATAATTATTGAAGACTATAATGGTAGTGTTGATTTAATGTTATTCTCCAAAGATTATGTGGAGTACAATAAATTTATGGTGCAAAATTTATTTGTTTACGTGAAAGCAAGGGTGCAAGAAAGATATAATCAACCAGGCAGTTTAGAGTTGAAAATTCAAAAAATGGAATTATTAGAAAACGTAAAAGAAAATGCTTTTTCAAATATTAAGTTAAAAGTCGACTTAGAAACCCTGAATGATAATTTAATTACTACTTTAGAAAAAATTCTTAATTCTCATCAAGGCAAATGCAATGTAGAGTTTTATGTTGACGACAAAAAAGAAAATATGAACGTAAAACTTTTTTCGAAAAAAAACAAAGTCTCAGTAACAGATGAGTTGATTATGGAATTAAACAAAATAACTAATTTAGAATACGAATTAAATTAACCCGCTCTTATGCGTAAAATCATTTTATTATTTTTTTGTTTTATTTCCTTTTTGAGTTTTTCTCAAAAAAAAGATCAGCTTTCTAACGACACCTTAAAATTTTTGTCTGATCTCAATCTCTACTTCATTGATAATACCGGCAGCAGAATTGAAGCTGAGGGCTACATGAAGGACTTCACTGCCAAGTGGGAACAAAATTATGTTGCAGGTTATTTTAAAGAAATTATTATCAAAACATCTAATTTAATGGCGAACAAACGTCTGAAGCCAAATCCATTTTTCTTAAGTTACTTTAATATTATTTACAATTATATTGAAAGCAAGCAGCCTATCGAAAATTTTGAAAAATATCAAAAGTGCGCTGAAAAAATAATGACTAGCAAAATAAATAAAAACATTCAAGACTTTTTTGCACTTGGGGAAAATGCATTTAAAAGTAATATCTTTTACAAATCTCCATCCTACGTTTATTATGTCTTAGAACAAAACTATACTTTTGAATATGATAGTGTACCAAAAGTTACTTTTAAAGATGTTACATTAGTTGGATTAAATCCACGGGGTGATAGTATTGCTGTTGAAAACACAAGCGGTGTTTATTATCCAAATACAGGAAGATTCTATTGTAAAGGTGGGAAAGTAAGTTGGACAAGGTGTGGCTTAGATGCCGGTGTTTATGCAACTTTGAAACGTTTCAATATTGATTGTAAGGCCGGTAATTATGCAAGTGATACGGCAACATTTGTTGGTAAACAGTTTTTTGATAAACCACAAATTGGAAGGTTCTCTGATAGAATTATTACGGAAAATGGAGAAATTACTTATCCTCGTTTTGATTCGTACAGTAAACGTTTAGTAGTAAAAAATATTTATCCAGATATAGATTATGATGGTGGATTTGGAATGCGTGGTCCAAAATTCGTTGGGTCTGGAACGGCCGGTAGTCCTGCCAAAATAATTTTCAAAAGAAATGGCGCTAAATTCTTAGAAATAAGTGCGCGTTCTTTTGGAATGAGTAAAGAGCGAATTGTTGCAAGTCCTGCTTATATTAAATTTTCCCTCGATAAAGATTCCATTGTTCATCCGGGATTAAGTTTCACTTATCAGGTTGATAAAAGAAGGATCACCATGTTACGTACTGATGATGGTTTACAAAAAACGCCATTTTCAAATACCTATCACATGTTAGACATGCACTTTGAGCAATTAACATGGGATATTGATGAACCTTTAATTAATTTTAATTTCTTACCAATCAATTTCCAGGGTGAAGCTTACTTTGAATCGGCTAATTTTTTCAGCAAGGAAAGGTACGACAAGATCAGGGGAAATGACGAGGCGAGTATTCTTCAGAAGATCAATGAATACTATGTAAAAAACAATAATGATTCTACTTTTACTGTTGTTGATCTTGCAAAATACATGAAATATCTTGCTGTTGATCTCAGACAAATTATTTTTAAAGTAGCGATTTTTGGATTGATAGATTATACACCTGAAACAGATATAATCAAAATTAAACAACGTTTATTTGATTATATTGATTATAACAGACACAAAAAAGATTATGATATTATAACGTTTCACTCATTGTTACCTGGCAAAGACAATGCAACACTCAATTTAGTAAACAATAATTATGATTTAAAAATACGAGGTGTAAAATCAATATTATTGAGTGATACACAAAAGGTATTCGTGTTTCCAAAAGACCAGGAAGTGAATGTAAAAAAGAACAGAAATTTTGAATTTAGTGGTATGACATCTTCCGGTAAGCTCGAATTTTACGGAAAGGATTTTGTATTTGATTACGAAAAATTTAAAGTAAAAATGAATACAATTGATTCCATTAGAATATTTGTTGTTTCAAATGAGCCTGATATTAATGGAAATTATAATTACAAGCGTGTAAAAACCGTTATCGAAAATGTAAATGGAGAACTTCGTATTGATGGCCCAAAAAACAAAAGTGGTTGGGGAAGAGCTCCTACCTTTCCGCAGTTCCAAAGTTTCAAAGAAAGTTTTACATATTATGATAAGCGTTCTACTTTTAAAAGTGTTTATAATCGTGATAATTTTTATTTCAAACTCGATCCATTTACTCTAGATAGTTTGGATGATTTTAGAAATGAGAGTTTGCAGTTCGACGGTGATTTTTCTTCAGCCGGTATCTTTCCAACCTTCAGAGAAAAATTAACTTTACAAAAAGATTATTCATTAGGGTTCATTCGTAAAACACCTGAGGGTGGTCTTACAATGTATGGTGGCAAAGCAAACTACGATGCTGAAATTCGTTTAAGTGATAAAGGTTTAAGAGGAAGTGGTGATCTAAAATTTGGCCCTTCTATATCACATTCTCAAGACTTTTTATTTTTCCCGGATTCAACAAATGCGGTGGCACAAACATTTGATATACAAGAGCAAGATAATCCAAATGAATTTCCTGTTGCACATGGTGATACTGTAAACTTGCATTATATGCCTTATAAAGATTTACTACAAACAAAAAATATTAAAAAACCATTTACGATTTACAAAGAAAAAGCTAAATTTAGTGGGCGATTTGATCTTACAAAAAAACAACTCACCGGCAATGGTAGGGTAGATTTTGAAAAAGCAGATCTTGTTTCAGGAAATATATTATTTATCAAGCGGAAATTTTTTGCTGATACAGCCGACTTTCATTTGCAGGCACACGACGAAGATGGCTTTACCTTCTCCACTGTAAACGTTAACTCAACAATTGATTTTGATAAAAGAGAAGGTTCTTTTATTACAAATGGTGAAGGATCTTACGTTAGGTTTGATAAAAACCAATATATCGCATACATGGATCGTTTTAAATGGTTTATGGATAATGAAGATATTGAATTGGGTGACGATCAGAAAAAACTGGATGCAAATGTTGAAAATGCACTCGATTTGGATGGCCCTAAGTTTATTAGTATCCATCCAAAACAAGATTCACTTTTCTTTTTTGCACCAGCCGCAAAATATAATACACGAAAATATATTATTTCCTGCAAAAATGTTCCTTTTATAAATGTAGCGGACGCTCGTATTTTCCCAGATAATGGAGAAGTAACCATTTTTAAAAATGCGGTGATTGATACTTTAGAAAAAGCAAAACTATTGGCAAACATTGTAACAAAATATCACACCGTAAGAAATGTAACAGCAAATATTTTTGGAAGGAAATCTTACTTAGCTTCAGGAGACTACCAATATTTAGATGAAAATGAAAATGCTTTCAATATTAAATTTGCCAGTATTCAACCAGATACAGCAGGTCAAACAGTTGCTGAGGGTAAAATTGCAGAAAAAGACAAATTCAAATTCAATGATTACTTTAGTTTTGCAGGTAAAGTACGTTTAGAAGCGACTAATCAATTTTTATTTTTCGACGGCGGTACACAAATTGTACATGGTTGCAAACAAATCAGAAAAGCCTATTTAAAATTTAACGGGGAGATCAATCCAAAAGATATTTTAATTCCAATACCAAAAGATGCAGTAGACATGAATGGCAAACCAGTTGTGAATGCCATCATGTATTCGCTTGATACAACTGCTGTTTATTCAGGATTTTTATCTTTAAGGAATTCAAGAAATGATAAAGAATTAGTAAATGCTGATGGTTTTTTAACTTATGAAACTGACGCAAAAGAATATCGCATCTCAAATAAAGAGAAATTAGTTGAACAAAATTTACCTGGAAATTATTTAAGTTTGAATACTGAAAATTGTACAGTACATGGTGAAGGTAAATTTCAACTTGGTGCCGATCTTGGTCAAGTTACTTTGAATACTGTGGGTAATGCCAGTCATTTTGTAAATGACTCTGTTGACATCAATTTAATGATGACCGTAGATTTCTTTTTTGAAAGTAAAGCTTTAAAAACAATGGCTAAAGATTTACAAGTATATTCAAACAGTGCACCGGCAACAGATTTTGGTTCGGAGTTTTTCACAAAAGGACTGGCAGAAATTGTTGGTAAAGACAAAGCTGATAATTTAATTACAGAGTTAAATTTGGATGGAAGCATTCGCAGATTCCCTGATGAATTAGAAAAGACTTTTTTCTTTAATAAATTAAATCTGAATTACAACCCAGGTAAAAAGGCTTTTATAACAGAAGGTAATATTGGATTAGGAAATATTCTGAAAAATGAAATCAATAGGGAGTTTCCCGGACTTATAAAGATTGAAAAAACAAGAAATAGAAAAGATAGGATTTACATTTATTTGGCTCCCGATCCAAACACCTGGTATTATTTTGAATTTGTGAACGGAACCATGAAGGCGGTGAGTTCAAATAAAGAATTCAATGAAATCATCAAAGAACTGAAACCTAAGAGCAAAAAACAAAATGTAGAAAAAGGTCCGTCCTTTCAATTTACAATTGGTAGCGAGGCCAGCAAAAATAATTTCTTAAGAAACAATGTTACTGAAAAAGAAACAAAGGATGACGACAAAGATAAAGATGAGAATTAATAATTTTTAATTTAATAATATCGATTTTTATAAAATGGCTAAAGCACAAAAGACAGTTCCTAAAAAAAACTCAGGCTCTAATTCTATTTATGACAGATTAAGTAAATTCCTTTCTCACAAACGAACATTTTACTTTATTTTGTTTACAGGCATTCTTCTTGCAATCATTAATTTTAATGCAAGAGTAAGTGAAGCTCATGACGATTCGTTATACATTGAAGCGGGTTATAAATACGTACATGAATTTCCTAATTATTATTATACCGCCAATGCACCCATGTACCCCATGTTTTTGGCATTACTTACTTTAGTGTTTGGAACAAATTTAATTGTTTTCAAATTATTTTCTTTTTTATTTTTTATTATTGGCGCCATTTTATATTACAAAGCAATTGATAAAAAAGTACCGGATGTTTTAAAATATTTTGTGTTTACTTTTATTTGTATCAATCATTTGGTTCTTTATTATTCAAGTCAGACTTTTTCAGAAGCTTTTTATATGTTGATGCAAGCAACTTTCTTTTATTTCTTTTGCAATTATAATTTTGGTGAAAATCCAATCAGCGACAATTTAAAAATTGATTACAAACGTTGGTTATTGCTGGGTTTATTAATGATGATCTTGACTCTTGCCAAAAACATTTTAATATTTGGAGTCGCAGCAATTATTTTATTTTACTTTTTCAGAAAAGAATATAAAAAAGCAACAATTGCTTTGGTCTCTTTTGGAATATTTAAGATGTTGTATGAATTTATTAAAGGTGTTATTTGGGGTAAATCAGCTGTACAATATTCTTCTCAAATGAGCATTTTATTAAACAAAGATCCTTATGACGCAACACAAGGTCAAGAAGACTTAGCGGGTTTCTTTGGGAGGTTTACAGATAACATTGGTTTGTATTTAGGTAAACGCTTTTATCAGATCTTAGGTTTTATGGACGAGCAATTTGCAGGAAGAGAAATGATAGAACAAAATGGCGAAACGGTTGCAAAAATGAGTCCGGCTTTGGTATTTCTTTCTATCATCGTTTTGTTTCTTACATTTTATGGTTTGTATAAGGCCGTTAAGAACAAACAATATATTATTTCGTTTTTAGTGTTTTTTGCGGGAACAATTTCATTTGGTACTTTCTTTGTGTTGCAAGCTCGCTGGGATCAACCTCGTTTCATTTTAGTACATATGCCGGCATTTTTATTAGGAATAGGTTATGGTTTATATGAATTTTTTAAGAAGGATAATTTCAATCAACGCGTGTTCGTTGCATTTTTATTTTTAATCACAGGCTCTTTGTTTATATCCAGTTTTTCGAGAGGGATAAAAAACATACCAATTGTAACCAAAAATTTAAAAGGAGATATTTATTATGGCTATACACCTGATTGGCAAAATTATTTAAAAATCAGCGCCTGGTGTGCGGATAGCTTGCCGCAGAGCAGTTTAATTGCCTGTAGAAAAGCGCCAATGAGTTTTGTGTATGGAAAAGGGAAACATTTTTTTCCAATTTACTCTGTATTTGCAAAAGATCCACAAACTAACCAATCTAACCCCGATAGTGCTTTAGCAATCTTTAAACGCAATAAAGTCACGCATGTATTATTAGCTAATTTGCGAATCGATCCAACAAAAAACACAGGAGAAATTATTAATACATTACATAATATTGTTTATCCTATCGCACAAAAATATCCTGCAAAATTACGTTTGGTAAAAACTATTGGTGATTCAGAAGAAGCTACTTTATACGAAATTAAATACTGATAAATTTACATGGACTTTAATTACACCAAAATAAAAATAGGGAACTGGCTTTATAAAAATTGTTTCCCGCTTTATAATTTTACTTATACGCGTTTTAAAAACAAAAACGATTTTCATGAAATTGAATTACTAAAAAAATTAATCAAACCCAATGATTATGTTCTGGATATAGGTGCTAACATTGGTTTCTACGCTAAAATTATTTCGGACATTGTTGGTGAAAAAGGGCAGGTTTATTGCTTTGAACCTGACAAAACAAATTATAATTACTTAGTTAAAAATACTTCCGAGAATAAAAACATCAAACTTTTTAATTTAGCGGTTTCTGATAAATCGGAAATCATCAAAGTTTATAAATCAAAATTATTGAATGTAGATCACCGTACTTATCCTGTGAATAATTATGATTCTGTTGAAGAAATAAACGCGAACAGTATTGATGAACTTTTGAAAAATAAAAGCCTTGAAAAAATTAATTTCATCAAAATAGATATTCAGGGTTTTGAGTTAACCGCTTTTAAAGGCATGCAAAACTTATTGAGTTCAAACAATAATATTAAAATTATTGCAGAATACTGGCCACATGGCTTTAAGCGTGCAGGCACTTCTGCTATTGAGTTCTACGACTTCTTTGGTAAACTCAACTACCAATTTAAATTAATTGATGAAGGAAAAATATCTTTACTTGATAGAAATTATATCGTAGAAAATAATGATAAACCTTTTGAATTTAGTTTTAATGTTTTGATAGAAAAGAAAGGGTAACTATTCTTTAATTACTTTCGTCACAACATCTCCTTGTAGCAATTTTAATTTTATAAAATAAATACCTGATTTTAATTGTTCGGTATTTTTTACTTCATAATTATTTTCGCCCGACTCTCCTCTTATTGAATAAGAAGAAATTTTCTGACCAACATAATTATACATCTCAATATTTATAGTTTCAGCTTGCGATAAATTAAATTTCAAATTGAGATTTGAGGTAAAAGGATTTGGAAATGCTTGAAATTGCATAGAACTTAAATGATTTGATTTAACGCCTTCTGGTAAACAAATCAAATAATTACTCGGATCATACGTAAAAGTAATTGTAGCCTTACCTAAATAATGATCCACCGGAAGATTCCCATCTTTTTGTGTGTTATTTGATACAGTTAAGGGAATTGTATAAGTCGTAGAAGATGACGTTGTGGTTCCAAATTGCGTAACAGGAGATACATGATGAAAATATGCCTTGTCTCTTACTTTGGGATTAAAACCTGACGGTGGCGAAGAAACCAAATATTCATCTTTGCTAAATACCCAATCGCAAACTCGAAGTGATCTAACGTGCACATTTGGGAATTCATTCCATTTTAAAGAATTAGTTGTTAACGTTGTATCCGATTCAGCCCAAGTATATATTATTGAACTCCCATCGTAAGTTCTAGACATTTGAAGACGCATTGTTGAACTCACAGGATTGATTTGACTTTGATTTGCCCACGGATTAGAAGTAAAACCCGGCATACTTGCAATATTAGAAGGCCCTTCGGTGCCAATAGAATCAATGATTGTTAATCCCCATTGTGCAGTTCCATCACCTGTGAAATCGAAAATATAAGGCCAAGCATTATTTTTATATTGCCAGGAATATTGTTCAGTCGAAGGTTGAGTTGCCAATGTGTATTGATGAATATAGGTTAATGAATCAACATCACTTTTTGCAGTTCCTTGAATAGTCGTTACAATATGCAATTTTCCAGTTCCATCAATAGTAAGATCAATTCCTTCAAAAGGATTAAAGAAAGGCACTTTAGTTAATGAACTTGTATTGATTACAGACATTGAATTCAAAATCTTAGTGTAGCTACCTGAATTGAAATCGACCCCATTAATTAAAACCCATGAGTTACCACTATTTGTTGTTTTATAAATTAAAGGCTGCCAACCAATATTAGATCCGGTTGCTCCTTGTCTGGAGCCAAGCATCATTACATACCCAACTGTACCTGCGTCATTCAAAGCCATATAAGGCTGGCTCCACAATTGTTTTGAACCGTCTGTTTTAATGAGCGTTGGTGGAATTAATGAGTCGGATGTCCAAACCATTACACCGGCAGTAAATATTCCTTTAGAAATATGGGCGCCTCTTAAACCTTTTACTGCATCTGTGATTCCATTCACATCATTATAAATCATTCCAACTGTTCTTACAACACCATCTTCTGTAGATGCAAATCCAAATTGTGGGTAATCATGTTTTGTCATTAAAGGCGAAGTTGTTGTAGAAAAAGTAGTTGTATTCGGGAAAAATTGTTCATCTAGTCCCGGTGCATTTGTTCCAACAGTACCGGTCAATTTACTTGCATAAAAACTCCCTGAAATATTTGTGCCGCTCATAGTAGCTCCTGTTGCAATAACGTAACTATTATTTACGTTTAAGTTTACAGGTGGATCATATAAAGCACCTTGAGGTATTTGTGCAACATTTAGTGTATTTGTCCAAACACAAGTACTATCCCAAGTCGCGCCATAATTACGACCAATCATGGCAACAACTGTTCCAGCATTTCCATCAGAAGACGGTGAGTAGGTTGCACTTTTCCGTTGAATAAAAGTAAGCGCATTTAAATAATGGTTGTACTGAAGTGGTTTTACATTCGTATATAAATTTCCAAAAATATCAGAAGAACCTGATATACGAATGAATTGAGAGCTTACAATTGGATTCGTAATTTTCGAAAGTGTTGACGAAGGTTGATTTACAGAAGATAAATTAGTCGGATTATTTTTTTGTGTTTGCAAAGAATTTACATTTCTTGCTTGATGCATGGCCTTCAGTTTAACAGCCATATTTATACTCCCGCAAGGTTTTGTTTCTATATTGGTTTGTGAAAATAAATTAATATTTAGAATGCCTAAAAACAAAAAAGTATAGATAAATGAATTAAACTTCATATATCTAATTTACAAAATAAAATTTTAAAATGCTAATTTGGCTTATTGCCTCGGAATCGCGATCAGATCAGTGCTTCCATTCTTAGGAATATACCTGGTATAATTGGTTAGATCAATTTCTTTTTCAGTTTTTGTATCAACCAATCTGTAATTCAAATTTTTGAAATAGTTGAAATAAAAATCAAATGAAATTTTCTTTTCATCCATTACATATAAACCTATTTCAAAAATAATTACCGGTTTGTATTTAACAATAGCTTTGTCGGCACCTTTAAATACTTCGTATTCATGACCGTCAGTATCAATTTTTATGAAATCTATCTTCTGAATATTTTGTTTTTCTATAAAATCATTCAGACTAATAGATGGCACTCCTTCCGAGTTTTTCGGTGTTCCTAAATGTACAGGATGATCGCTGTCTCCTCGTTCACCATTTACTTTCCAACTGCTATATGCAATAATATCCGGATTAATATCTGATTTTTCTGATACAAATGAATTAATAACCGTAACTCTTTTTGCTAATTCAGGATTCAAATCTAAATTCCGTTTTAATCTTTCTAAAGCATAAAATGTTGGTTCAAAAGAATACACACTTCCTTTAGGTATTAACTTCGCAAATTGCATGGTCATTAAGCCCACATTTGCGCCAATATCAATAATTGTAAAATCTTCCTTTATTTTTAAGAAAGAATTATTAGTAATGTGACTTTGAAATTTCCCGAATAAAAAAAGAGATAATTCGATGCCTTCAGCTAAATCAACCTCGTATTTAACACCATCTCTATCAATTACACGTTTCTCTTTACCCACAAATAAAGTTGTAACCTTATAAAGAATCTTTGCTCCGAAGATTTTAATACGTGTTATGGGTAACCAGCTTTTAAACATTATCTAAATTGATGCAAATATAATTGATTGATTTGTTTAATTGCTTATTTTTACGAGGAATTTTAATGGAAACCCTCACAAAAAATAATTTCAAAGATTACTTTAATTCTATTGCTCAAAAACGTAAAAAACGTGTTGTAAGTAAATACTATTGGCAAGAAATTAGTGATTATTGCAAATATTACTCTCATGAAGATAGTTCTATTTTAGAAGTTGGATGTGGAAGTGGCGATTTACTCGCAAATATTGAAGGTGCAAAAAAAGTTGGTATTGATTTTAGCAGCGAATACATTGCCTGGGCTAAAGAAAAACATGGCGATAAAAAAATTGATTTTATTTTAATGGATGCAAATGACATTCAATTAAATCAAACATTCGATCTTATTCTTATTAGCAATCTCATTGGTTTTGTTGACGATATTCAAAATGTATTTGAACAAATAAAAAAATGCAGCCACCCCAACACAAAAATAATTGTACAATACTACAATTCATTTTGGGAACCAGTAATCAAATTCTCTGAAGCAATAGGTTTAAAAGAGCGCACGCCCTGGCAAAATTGGCTGAGTACGCGCGATATTAATAATTTATTATTTGTCTCCGGATTTGATGTATATCGCAATACAAAACGATTAATTTTTCCTATTTATATCCCAATAATTTCTTTTATTCTTAATAAATATTTAGCCAAATTTCCAATCTTTCGTTTTTTTAGTTTCAATATTTATAGTTTTGCCAAACCTTTACCCGAAACAAACGCAGAGTATTTTGAACATAAATATTCTACCACAGTTGTAATTCCTGCTCGTAACGAAAGTGGCAATATTGAAAACGCAATTCTTCGTTTACCAAAATTTGGAAAACATGTAGAGATTATTTTTATTGAAGGAAACAGTACCGATGACACATGGACAAAAATTCAAGAGATTCAAAAAAAATATGCCTCGACACACGATATAAAAATTGGTCAGCAAAAAGGCAAAGGTAAAGCTGACGCGGTTCGTGAAGGTTATAAAATTGCAACCAGCGATATTTTAATGATTTTAGATGCAGATCTTACAGTACCACCAGAAGATATTCCAAAGTTTTATAATGCTATTGCAAGTGGCAAAGGCGATTTCATAAATGGTACCCGTCTGGTTTATCCCATGGATAAAGAAGCTATGCGCTTTTTAAATTATTTGGGTAATCATTTTTTCAGTTGGGCTTTTACCTGGTTATTAGAACAACGTTTTAAAGACACCTTGTGCGGAACAAAAGTAATGTTCAGAACAGACTATATTAAATTAACCAAGAACAGAAAATATTTTGGAGAGTTTGATCCTTTTGGAGATTTTGATTTATTATTTGGTGCTCACAAATTAAATTTAAAAATTGTTGAAGTACCAATTCGTTACCGCGAAAGAACTTACGGTGAAACAAATATTTCTCGCTTTAAACACGGACTCATCTTACTTCGCATGTGCGCATTCGCAAGTAGAAAGTGTAAGTTTATTTAAGATTGGCAAACTTCAATTTCTATTTACCACAAAGGCACTAAGACACAAATAAAATAATTAAATCTTTTCGAGAAAACTTAGTGTCTTCGTGGTTAAAAATCAGCTTCATCCCAACCTTATCCAAAGGAGAAGGAGAACTTATTCGTGTTTTAAAATATTTCTGTTTTTATAACTCTCATTTGTTTCGTAATAAAAAACCGTGCCTTTGTGCCTTCGTGGCTAAATTGTCTCAGTCGTAGTGGCTAAAATATTTTACACTATAAAAAATACATATCGGCGCAAACGAAAACGCAAAATACAACACTAGCAATACCATTCGTAGTGCCAAAAGCCAAATTAACCCTACTTAAATCATTCGGTTTTACAATGCTATGCTGAAACCATAAAAGTGAAACAAAGACAACAGCTCCAATTGCAAACAACCAATGAAAACCTCCCATATAAAAACATGCACCAACTATTAAGGCAGCAGCAAAATGCATCCACTCAGATAAACGCAAAGCCTTTACTCTCCCTAAATAAACGGGAATGGATTTTAAACCTTGATTCCTATCAAACTCTTCATCTTGCAAGGCATAAATAATATCAAAACCACCAGTCCATAAAAAAACAAGCAAACTAAATAAAATTGGAAGTGGAGCAAAGTGTCCGGTTAACGCTAAATACGCACCAATCGGGGCCAGACTTAATCCTAATCCTAATATTAAATGACATAAAGGTGTGAAGCGTTTAGTGTAACTGTAACCTAAAACAACAAGCAATGCAACCGGACTTAAATACAAACAAATTAGATTTATAAAATAAGTACATACAATAAATGAAACGCTGCAAACAATTACAAAAGTTAATGCAGCATTAGCACTAATAATGCCTGCAGGAATTTCGCGAATCGCAGTACGTGGATTTTTTTCATCAAATTTTCGATCGATATAACGATTAAAACCCATGGCGGCACTTCGGGCAAAAACCATACATAAAATAACCATGATTAATTTTTGAAAATAAAAAACTGCTCCACCACTATGTATCGCTAAAAAAAAACCAATAATCGCAAACGGTAAAGCAAATACAGTATGACTGAATTTCACAAGTGATAAATAACGATTTATTTTTTGGATCATAATACGAATGTAAATTTAGGGTTAATGAAAGACATTCACAATTGAAATACTTTTTCGATAATCGCTATTAGTTCGAGTGATTTTTGTCCAAAAATCCAATCATTTCTTCAATATTTCTTTCGAAAATTGTATCGAGAACGACTCCGGAGATTATCCCTATCATTATTTGAGATTGTTTCGTCGTGCCTTCTCACAATAACGAAGACCTTTATATTTTGTTAACAGAAAATGACTTAGTTCAATCCTAAATACTTATTTTTGCCCATCAAATTTTAGAAGATATGTCAGCAAATCCAATTACCTCAAAAGGCCCAATTTCAAATTTCGTTAATCATCACTATAAACATTTTAATTCGGCAGCTTTAGTTGATGCTGCTAAAGGATACGAAACGCATTTAACCGAAGGTGGTAAAATGATGGTAACCCTTGCAGGCGCCATGAGTACAGCTGAGTTAGGAAAATCATTAGCTGAAATGATTCGTAAAGGAAAAATAGATATTATTTCTTGTACCGGTGCAAATTTGGAAGAAGATATTATGAATTTGGTTGCACATAGTCATTACAAACGTGTTCCTAATTACCGCGATCTTTCGCCACAAGATGAATGGGATCTTTTAGAAAACCATTATAATCGTGTAACCGATACTTGCATTCCCGAAGAAGAAGCATTTCGTCGCCTACAAAAACATATTTACAAAATTTGGAAAGATGCAGATACTGCAGGTGAACGTTATTTCCCGCATGAATACATGTACAAAATTTTACTAAGCGGTGAGCTAAAACAATATTATGAAATTGATCCAAAAGACAGTTGGATGCTCGCTGCAGCTGAACGTAATTTACCAATAGTGGTGCCTGGTTGGGAAGACAGCACCATGGGAAATATTTTTGCGTCTTATGTTATTAAAAAAGAAATAAAAGCAAGTACCATGAAAAGCGGTATTGAATATATGGCTTGGTTGGCCGATTGGTATATTAAAAATAGCAGTGGCAAAGGGATTGGTTTTTTTCAAATAGGTGGTGGTATTGCTGGCGATTTTCCAATTTGTGTTGTACCCATGTTATATCAGGATATGGAAATGCATGATGTTCCTTTCTGGAGTTATTTTTGTCAGATTTCAGATTCTACAACCTCTTACGGTTCTTATTCAGGAGCAGTTCCGAATGAAAAAATTACCTGGGGAAAATTAGATATTCATACACCAAAATTTATTGTGGAAAGTGATGCAACAATTGTTGCGCCTTTGATTTTTGCTTGGATTTTGGGTTGGTAAACCAACCTCGGTTTAGAGTTGTAAGTTCAAAGTTCTGCACGCATAATTATCCTCCTCCGTCAGCTGCGCTGCCACCTCCCCTAAGGGAGGATAGTGTTAGTGCCTAGCATTTTAGTAAAAAAACTTTGTGATTGGATTCTAGTTATACACAGAACTTTAAACTTTGAACCTTAAACTTTCAACTTTTTAATACCCATACTTCTCTTTCCATATATTCTTTAAAAATTTTCGTTGTTCAATTTCCCTTGCGTTATTTCCGGGATCGTAAATTTGGCTCCCTTTAATTTCATCCGGCAAAAACTCTTGGTCAACAAAGTTATTTTCAAAACTATGAGCGTACTTATAATCTTTCCCATAATTCATATCCTTCATTAATTTAGTTGGTGCATTTCTTAAATGCAAAGGCACCGGCAAATCACCTGTTTTATCAACCACTTCAAAGGCATTCGCTATTGCCATATAACTCGCATTACTTTTTGCAGATGTTGCTAAATAAACAACACACTGACTCAATATAATCCGTGACTCCGGCATTCCAATTACATTAATCGCATCAAAACAAGTCTTAGCCATTAACAACGCATTAGGATTCGCGTTTCCAATATCTTCACTTGCCAAGATCAACATTCTTCTTGCCACAAAAGAAATATCTTCTCCGCCCTTTAACATCCTCGCTAAATAGTATAACGCAGCATTTGGATCACTTCCTCTAATCGATTTTATAAAAGCAGAAATAATATCATAATGTTGTTCCCCACTTTTATCATACAAGGCTAAATTTTGCTGAATAGTTTGTAATACCAATTCATTCGTAATAATTATATTCTCTAAATCACTAGCGTTTACAACTATTTCAAGAGCATTTAATAATTTACGTGCATCTCCCCCACTCACTCTTATCAAAGCATCTGTTTCTTTGAGTTCAATCTTTTTTGTTTTCAAAAACAAGTCGCTTTGGATCGCATGCTTCAATATGCCAATTAATTCATCTTCACTTAAATGTTCTAAAACGTAAATCTGACTTCTTGATAAAAGTGCCGGAATAACTTCAAACGAAGGGTTTTCGGTTGTTGCACCAATCAAAGTAATTACACCTTTTTCAACAGCAGCCAATAATGAATCTTGTTGCGATTTACTAAAGCGATGGATCTCATCAATAAATAAAATAGGTTTCTCTGTATTAAAAATATTTTTATCAGATGCCTTTTCAATTACTTCTCTTACATCTTTTACACCACTATTTATGGCACTCAAACTATAAAACGGACGTTTTAATTCATTGGCAATAATAAATGCCAGGGACGTTTTTCCCACACCCGGCGGACCCCAAAATATAATAGACGGTAAAAGCTTATTTCTTAAGGCATTTCTAAGTGCACTGCCCTCTCCTATTATCTTTTTCTGGCCAACATATTCTTCTAAAGAATGCGGCCTTAACCTCTCTGCCAGTGGTTCCATTTTAAATATTTTTACAAAAAAATTTGAAGATTTATTGTAAATATATTACTATCTTAGCAATACTTTATAAATTTTTATATTATGCAAATTAAAGTTCCTGTAAAAATTTCGCTTCTCATTTTATTTAGCTTTTATACTTTTCTTTCTGTTGCTCAAACAAAGGAAAAAGATCCCCTAAATAAACGCAAATTTAATATTTCGTTAGGTGAAGTTAAAGATGGCGCACCTCAAAAAAAAGTACAGCCAGATAAAATTGAATTTAAGAATGGTAGAATTTTCAGTGATTTTATTAACCAAAAATTTGGTTTCAAATGGATCAAATATAGAATTGAAAGAGATTCAATTTACACCGATTCAACCGATACTGAAGTTCGCTTTTTAGCGGTAGAAGCAACGGCAACAGACGAAGGTAACCAAACCATTATCATCTCTTTTAATACAGTAGAATGGGATATTGAAGGGACAGTTAAGATTACTAAAAATGATAAATTGAAAAAATATTTTGATTTTGTTGGCCGTGAAAAAGGTGGCAAACCAAAAAAGAATAAAAAGAAAGATCCTAAAGATAAAATGAGAATGGAAGGCGAAGAAGCCCCTAAACCGAAAAAAGAATAAGTTATTTATAACATGAAAAAAATAAAATATAAATTTAAAATAGCTGTTACGTTGGTAACAGCTATTTTTTTTGCCAGTGCTTGCGGGCAAACTAACGAAACAAAAAGTAAAATGGAAAAACAATCAGATAATAAAGAGACAGGTACAAATATGGATACTGCTACTTTTGGCGCAGGTTGTTTTTGGTGCGTTGAAGCTGTTTTCCAAAGATTAAATGGTGTAGAAAGCATTGAAAGCGGTTATAGCGGTGGCACAGTTAAAAACCCGAGTTATGCCGATGTTTGTACCGGTACAACCGGACACGCAGAAGTTTGCCGAATTATTTATGATAAAACAAAAATAAGTTTTGATGAACTACTAGAAGTGTTTTGGAAAACACATGATCCTACAACAATTAACTATCAAGGAAATGATCATGGCACACAATACCGTTCTGTCATATTTTATCATAACGAAGAACAAAAAAAATTAGCAGAAAAATATAAAGCTGAAATAAATAAAAGTGGCGCATATCCTAATCCTATTGTAACAGAAATTAGTCCGCTTAAAAATTATTACAAAGCCGAAGACTATCACCAAAACTACTATAATCAAAATGGTTCAGAAGGTTATTGCAAATATGTGATACAGCCTAAGGTTGATAAATTTGAGAAGATTTTTCATGATAAAATGAAGAAATAGTCCAGTTGGCGGAAGCAGTTGGCAGTAACCAAAAAACTAAAAAGCCCGACTAAAAATAAGTCGGGCTTTTTAATGTATGCCTGTTCGGCCGATTTGCCTGTCTCTTGCAAAATTGTATCGAGAATTAAGCCAATACCTGTCTCGAAATTACAATCCTTTGCACTTCACTTGTGCCTTCGTAGATCTGCGTAATTTTTGCATCGCGCATTAACCGCTCAACGTGATATTCTTTTACATAACCGTAACCACCATGCACTTGAACAGCCTCTGTAGAAACCCACATAGCAGTTTCGCTTGCAAATACTTTTGCCATGGCACTTTCTTTGTCGAAAGGTAAATGTTGGTCTTTTAACCAAGCCGAACGGTAAATTAATAAACGTGCAGCTTCAATACGTGTTGCCATATCGGCTAATTTAAATTGTATAATTTGGTGCTGACTAATTTCTTTTCCAAATGCTTTGCGTTCTTTACTGTATTGTAAAGCTAATTCATAAGCACCGCTCGCAATACCTAGAGCCTGAGAAGCAATGCCAATACGGCCACCACTCAATACTTTCATTGCAAATTTAAATCCAAAACCCTCTTCCCCTATTCTATTCGCTTTAGGCACTTTTACATTTTCAAACATTAATGAGTGTGTATCACTTGCACGAATTCCCATCTTGTTTTCTTTTGGTCCAACTACAAACCCAGGCATTCCTTTTTCAAGAATTAAACAATTGATGCCTTTGTGTCCGGCTTCCTTATTGGTTTGCACCATAACTAAATAAACAGAAGCACTGTTTCCATTAGTAATCCAATTTTTTGTTCCGTTCACTAAATAATGATCTCCTTTATCAATTCCTGTTGTACGTTGAGAAGTAGCATCGCTACCCGCTTCCGGTTCGCTCAAACAAAATGCACCAATGATCTCACCTTTTGCCAAGGGAACTAAATATTTTTGCTTTTGTTCCTCTGTTCCAAATTGTTCTAAGCCCCAACACACCAAAGAATTATTTACACTCATAATTACGCTGCAACTCGCATCCACTTTACTGATCTCTTCCATTGCTAAAACGTAAGAAATAGCATCCATACCACCTCCACCGTATTTTGGATCAACCATCATACCTAAAAAACCAAGCTCCCCCATTTTCTTTACTTGTTCAGTAGGAAATTTTTGGTGTTCATCACGTTCAATAACACCAGGTTTTAATTCGTTCTGTGCAAATTCTCTTGCTGCTTTTTGAATCATTAAGTGCTCTTCAGTTAAATCGAAATGCATAGTATATATTTTAAAGTTTTTGACTAATTTTACTTGAACACAAATATAACAGTACTGCGAGATTTTACAACATAAATTATTGAGTATTTAATTGACAAAGGACCAAAAAATAAGCACTGTTATAGGGATTATGAGTGGTACATCGCTGGATGGACTTGATATTGCACTTTGTGAGTTCAAAGAATCAGAAAATGGTTATGAATACCAAATTCTGGATGCCGAAACCATCCCTTATACAGAAATTCAAAGATCAAAATTGAAGAATTGTCCACAAAGTTCAGCTCTTGAATTTGCAAAACTTAATCAGAAATTCGGGAAATTTATTGGTAAATCAGTCGTAACATTTTTAAATAAAAATAAATTGAAAGCTGATGCAATAGCCTCACACGGACATACAATCTTTCATCAACCCGGGTTTGGATTTACAACGCAAATAGGTTGTGGTGCTACCATTGCTGCATCTACAGATTTAACAACGGTTTGTAATTTTAGAAGTTTGGATGTAGCCTTAAACGGACAAGGTGCACCATTAGTGCCAATTGGCGATAAATTACTTTTCGGAAACCATAGTGCTTGTTTAAATTTAGGAGGAATAGCAAACATTTCTTTTGACGATGAAAAAAATAAAAGAATTGCGTTCGATATTTGTGTTTGTAATATAGTTTTAAATCATTTAGCGAATTTGAAGGAGTTACCATATGATGCAAATGGTGATTTGGCAAACTCTGGAAAGATTGATAAAGATTTATTGCAAATTTTAAATTCATTGGATTATTACAAAAACACAAGGAATAAATCATTAGGTTACGAATGGTTTGAAACCAATTTTTTGAATTTAATTAACTCAAGTAAAAATAAAAGCATTGAAGATCTGCTTGCAACCTTTACGGATCATGCGGCTTTTCAAATTGCCAATGTTCTCAATCAAAATAAAATAAAATCCGTTTTGGTTACTGGTGGCGGCGCTTTTAACAAACATTTGATAACGTTGATAAAACAAAAAGCTTCTGCTGAAATAATTATTCCTGATGACAAGATCACTAATTTTAAAGAAGCATTGATATTTGCATTTTTAGGTTATTTGCGTTTGAATAAAAAAACAAACACGCTTGCTTCGGTAACTGGTGCTAAACAAAATAGTATTGGCGGTGCAGTTTATTTAATGAATCCAATTAATTGATCTCAATTGAATAAACTCTTTTATATAATTCTTTTCTTCATTTTTTTTGTTTCAACCTCAAACGCTCAGTTCAGTGCTTTCAAAACTGGAAATAAATGGGGGTTCACAAAAAATGGAACCGATTTTATTCCTGCGATTTACGACACCGTTATGCCTTTCGATTCTACAAAAAAAATATGCATGGTGTGTGTAAAAACACAAAAACCGGCAACCAATAAGTTTATTAAGGTTAACAATAACGTTATATTATGTAAATACTTAAACGAAAATAAAGAAGAATTGATCATTAAGATAAAAAATGATACTTGCAGCTACTTTAATTTCAATAAAAATGCTGTTACTGCATATACTAACAATAAAAATTACATTGTTGTAGGTTCGAAGGATAAAAAATATGTGGTTGATAATAAATTAAAGCAAATTACGTTTACGGGTTATGATGAGATCATACCCCTCTCAATTAAAGATCATTTTTTAGTTGAAACCAAAACTCCCGCATCATCATATTTAGATGGGGTGATAGACATTAATGAAAAACTAATAATTCCAATGGAATACGCACATATTAAATCAAATCCATTCGATACTTTATTTATTGGTTGCACGGCACAAATAAAATTAATGGGGAATGATGATGTTTTTGATCTTACCGGTAAAAAAATTCATGCATTTAATCGACATATTGATAATGCAACAAAGAATTTCATCATTCATAAAGTTTTTGAACCACGCGAATATTTTATTATTTATGATTTGAATACAAAAAAAGAAAAAACAATTAATGCCGAAGACATTACCTATCTTGGAAATGATATTGTGAACATTAAAATAAAAGGAAAATATTATAAGAGTAGTTTGTTTAAATTAGATGAATTAAAAATCCTAGACCAATGAGTAAAATTAGAGTTGCCATTAATGGCTTTGGACGCATAGGCCGCGTTTATTTTAGAATTGCAAACAACAATCCAAATATTGAAATTGTTGCGATCAATGATGTGACCGATACTAAAACATTAGCGCATCTTTTAAAATATGATTCTGTTCACCGTGCTTTCAATGGAACAATAAAAGCGGGGAAAGATTTTATTGAAGTAAATGGCAAACAAATAAAAATAACTTCTTCTAAAGATCCGGAAACTCTTCCTTGGAAAGAATTAAATATTGATGTTGTAATCGAATCAACAGGTCATTTTTTAGATCTGTCAGCCAAAAAACACATAACAGCGGGCGCTAAAAAAGTTATTATTTCAGCACCTTCAACAGATGATTCAATCAAAACAATTGTTTTGGGTGTAAATGATTCTCTTTTAAATAAAGACGATGTAATTGTTTCCAACGCAAGCTGTACAACAAATTGCGCCGCGCCTATGTTAAAAGTATTAGAACAATTTGGAATTGAAGATGCATTCATAACAACTGTTCATTCCTATACAAACGATCAACGCATTCATGACGCGCCACATAAAGATTTGAGAAGAGCGCGTGCGGCGGCTATGAGTATTATACCGACTTCTACAGGCGCTGCAAAAGCGATTACAAAAATATTTCCTGAACTGGATGGAAAAATTGGAGGTTGTGGTATGCGTGTGCCTGTGCCCGATGGATCGTTAACAGATATTACTTGCGTACTCGAAAAAAATTCCATCCGTTGAACAAATTAATAAGGCCTTTAAAGATGCTTCAGAAACACATTTAAAAGGAATCTTAGAATACACAGAAGATCCTATTGTTGGAGTTGATGTTATCGGAAATTCTCATAGCACCTTATTTGACGCAGAATTTACAAGTGTTGTAAATAATTTGGTGAAAGTAATTGCCTGGTATGATAACGAATGGGGTTACAGTTCACGTTTGGTTGAACTTACACAAAGGCTCTTTAGCTACTAATTCCTTCTTCAACTGCTGTTTTAATATACTTATGAATCACGTGATGCAAAATATATATAAGCGGGATCAAAAGAACAGCAACCAATAATTTAAACACATATCCTATGGCCGCGTTATGTAAAAACTCATCAAACGCCCATTTGCCAGGCAATACAAAAGCAATAAATTGTACAATAAATGTATCAAATAACTGACTAATAACTGTACTTCCTGTTGCACGTAACCAAATCATTTTTCCATTTGTCATTTTTCTAAGTACCCAGAAAAAATAAACATCAACTAATTGCGAACAAAAAAATGCAATAATACTTCCAACAATTATCCATTGACTTTGCCCAAACACAGTTGTAAACGAAGCATCATTAACCGGACTAAAAGATGTAGCCTTCATATTAATACTAATTGTAATAATGAAGTACATATAAATAATTAAACCAATCGTAATAAAAGTCAATTTGCGAACACCACTTTTTCCGTAATACTCATTTATTAAATCCGTCAATAAAAAAACAACCGGCCATAAAATAATGCCAATACTTTGTGTGAACAAGCCAAAAAACTGAACCAGCTTACCTCCTATCAATTCGGCAACAATGGCATTGGTAATAAAAAAACCGGCGAGGATAATAAATACGATATCTTTTCTATTTGATAAATTCATTTTTTTAATCTACACTTTTTGGATGAAGTAAATAGAACATACTCAAACATAAAAGTAAATTCAAAATAATATTAAGTGAAGCCCAAATTAAATTTCCTTGCTTTAATAATGCAAAAGTTTCATAACTAAAAGTTGAAAACGTACTTAAACCACCACAAATACCGGTAAGCAGAAATAATTTAAATGTTGTACTTGAATCAAGTTTTAAAGCAAAAAATTTAAAATAAAAAGCAAAAACTATACAAGCTAAAACATTAGCAAACAAAGTTGAAACCGGCAATGAGAAATTTGTTTTTTGAAATAATAAACCTAATACATAACGGAGAATGCTTCCCAAACCACCACCAATAAAAACTGCTAAAAAATTCATGAATTAAACTAAAAAAATTATTTCAATTGAGACCGTCTGCTTTTTTTCTTTAAGAATTAATCCTAACTCTCGTCCGGTTTGCCCTTTTACACTTGTGTTTTCTTGCGCTCTGCGTATTAAGTATGGCAATACTTCTTTAACGGGGCCATAAGGCACATATTTTGCAACGTTATAATTACTTTGTGATAAATTATAACTGATATGATCGCTCATCCCGAGTAATTGTGAAAAATAAATGCGTTTATCGTCATTGGCAATTTTTTTTGCTGCCATAAATTCAACTAATTTCAAACTGCTTAATTCATTATGCGTACCCGCACAAAGAGCTATGTTATCAATATTTTCTACACAAAATTCTAAGGCTTTATTATAATCTATATCGCTCGACTCTTTATCTTTTTGGATTGGGGAAGGATAATTCATTTGAATTGCTCGTGCCCTTTCTTTTTCCATATATGCACCACGCACTAATTTGGCACCAACTTTATAACCATTCTTTTTTCCTAATTCTAAAGAATCTTTTAAATATTGCAAACGATCGTGACGATAATATTGAAATGTATTGTAAACAATAACTTTATTTTTATTGAATAAAGCCATGTTTTCATTTGCAAGATCGTCGATTGCCTTTTGGATCCAACTCTCCTCCGCATCAAAAAATATTGCTTGGCTAGCATCTGCTGCAGCTTTGCAAATAGTATGAACACGTTGTTTTACTCTTTCCCATTCAGTTTTTTCAGAATCAGATAAATTTTCTTGAGCTGTTACTTTTCTCAATAATTCAAATCGAGCTAAACCAGTTACTTTAAAAACACAAAAAGGAATATGTGCATGATTTTTAGCTTTTTTAATCGTATCCAAAGTTTCTGTTAAGCAATGATCAAAATCGGCTTCACTTTCTTTTCCTTCTACACTATAATCCAAAATAGTACCAATATTATATTTACCAAGTTCCTGAATTGTTTTTTCGCAATCATTAATATCTTCACCACCTACAAATTGCTTAAAAATGGTATTTTTTATCAATCCCTTAAAACCAATAGATAATGCTAGAGGTGTAACTTTTGCGCCAAATTTAACAAGGAGCGGGTTTCCTATTAACTTAAACAACCAGTACGATTTTTTTAGTTCAGTATTGCTTTTAGCCTTAAAGGCAATTTCAGTATTCTCAAAAGAAATCATGCGCAAATATAAAGAGATATTGATTTAAATACTTGCATTTACATAACATTTCTTGATGTCAAAAGGGTTTAATTAGGTGGGTGTAAATTGTTAATAACTATTTATATGGATTTTGGTTTAATACTATATTTTAGTCCTCATGTCAGTGCAGCAACAAGAAGAAACCGAAAAGCTTTACTATACAATTAGTGAGGTTTCTCAACTATTCGATATCAATGCCAGCACTATTCGTTTCTACGAAAAAGAGTTCAATTTAAAGCCCACTAAAAACAAAAAAGGGAACCGTTTATTTACCAAAAAAGATATTGAAAGTTTATATAAAATTGTTGATTTAGTAAAAAGCAAAGGATACACTTTACAAGGCGCTAAAGAACAATTAAAAAAATTCGATAAATCCGGTCAGGAAGATGTAAAACAGCTTGTAATTGAAAAACTATTGGCTATTAAATCGCAATTACTTAAGATTAAAGAGCAGCTTTAATTCCTTTCGCACACTATTTCCATTCATTTCACGTTTTTATCCTAAATTTGCCACGCATAAGTTCATTCTTGAACGCAGTCGAAGGGCGACTTAGAACATTAACATTTGAAAAAATTCGTTACATATCTTTCTCTTTTCATTTTAAGTGTTTCTACTTTTTTTGAATTCACCTCCTGCAAAAAAGATAAAATAATTACAGATCACTCCGCCAAATTGGCTTTTTCGCAAGATTCGGTTTTATTTGATACTGTATTTACAACCATAGGTTCAAGTACAAGAAATATCAGGGTAAGAAATAGAAATAGCCAATCAATTAAAATAAGTAATATTTCACTTCAAAAAGGGACATCCTCTCAATTCATAATTAATGTTGATGGCGCTAAGGGCACAAGTTTTAATGATATCGAAATTGCTGCAAAAGATAGTATGTACATTTTTATTCAGGTAAATGTAAATCCTACCAATCAAAACTCACCTTTGATTATTAATGATGCCATTATTTTTAGTACAAATGGAAATACCCAACAAGTGGTTTTAGAAGCTTGGGGACAAGACGCCTATTATCATCACCCTAATAATGCCCTTATGTTTGCTGATGGCACATACCTTCCTTATTCTCTTATTAGCAACAATCCAAATGTAGATACAGTTTGGAACAATGATAAGCCACATGTAATTTATGGATGGTTAGTAGTTGACAGTGCTCAAAAATTAACCATCAATGCGGGTGTAAAACTTTATTTTAATAATAATGCTGGTTTATGGGTTTATCGTTATGGCACGTTAAAAGTACATGGTGCATTAGGAAATGAAGTTTTATTTACCGGCGCAAGAAGAGAACCGGAATATGCTGATGCACCTGGTCAATGGGATAGAATTTGGATCAACGAAGGGAGTCCAAATAATGAAATCGATTATGCTATTATTAAGAACGGCTTTGTGGGCATTCAGGCAGAATTATTAGGTACAACTTTTAGTGATCCAAGACGCGTACGTGTTACAAATACAATCATTCAAAATATGAGCAAGTGGGGAATTTATGGTTCAATATTTAATATTTACGGAGGTAATAATGTTGTGAGTAATTGTCAGGAATATTGTGTTAACATTGCCTTGGGTGGAAATTATACTTTCATCCATTGCACATTTGCCAATTATTGGAGTCAGGAAAAACCACGAACTTTACCAACATTAAACATCAATAACTATTCTACTGCACAAGTACTTCCGCTTGACACATGTTATTTCGGGAATTGCATCATAGATGGTACATTAAGCAGCGAGATAAGTATAGATGTTCATTCTGATATGACGTACCCACCAATGTATTTCTTTAGTAGCTGTGTTTTAAAAACAACGATGAGTACAAGTGATGTTACAAAGTTTGATTCTAATAAAATAAATGTACCCTGCGATTTTGTAGATACAAAAAATTACAATTTTGATATTGGTGCAAATACACAAGCTGGTCCTTTAACCGGAACAAATACAGCAGCTGATGTAGCCAAATTTCCTATAGATATTAAGGCTTTTACACGAACCAGCCCATTCTATGCGGGTGCTTACAAACATTAAAAAGTATAAAAATTTTTTGTATATTTGATAATCAAACACCTTAAGTAATGAAAGACGTTTACATGGTTCATTTATCACTTCCTGAACATTTCAATAGCGAAATGTGGGATGTAATACCTGCGCAACGGGTTATGGTAAATGATCTAATGGAAAGACGGTTAATCTTAAGTTACTCTTTAGACATGGATCGCCGCAATTTATGGATATTTATGGAAGCCGCAGATGTTATTGAAGTAAACAATCTCATTAAGAAATTCCCTATCATAAAATTTGTAAAGATCAGAATTCATGAACTCGCATTTTATGATGCAGCTCCCGTTGGTTTGCCTGAACTGATTCTGAACTAATTTTAAACTCAAATACAAAATATTAAAAAAGGTGTACCTAATTAAGTACACCTTTTTATTTTCACCTTCAGAATTCGGTTTTATTTTTTAATGTCAATAGGGATCAATAATTTAAAACTTAAGTTCCTTCCCATATTATACACACCAATTCTTCCGGTTACATTATTGGGATCGGTATATTTTAAACGACTCATATTACTTTGGTATGCGACGTCAGTAATATTATTCGCATAAATAAATATAGAGAAGAGTGTTCTGTTTTTAGAACAAATATCTCCGCCAATTCCTGCATTTAATAACATATAAGCAGGAGTTACAGTTTCGTTACCATATTTATAGTAAATTTTATTTTGTTCAAAATAATAATCAACACCAACTTTTACATAAGCATTTTTAAGTGCTTTGCCTTTCGTCATAATAAATTTTAATTCTGTTCTGTATTTTGGAGGTGGCGTATATGGCAAATACTTAGTTGAATCTGGTTGATTTTTTTGAACAGCTTGTACAAAAGAAAAACTGTTATCAAAATTGATCCATCTCAGTTTACTTGGCCTGATATTTAAAACAACTTCACCACCTGTTAATACTGCGTTACCTTGAACATATTTAAAGGCTGGTCCAGGCGCCAATGCTAGAGCCGGATCCAATCTAATGGAATCTCCGCCTAATTGACTATGCAATTTCTCTGCAAAAATATAATTATTGATATTATTCATAAATGCAGTTACTTCAAACCAAACATCTTTCGAATTCATACCTAAAGAAAAATCATATTGCATACTACTTTCTGCTTTCAAACTATGATCCCCAATTTCATAAAAAGGAGTTCCATCATGAATTCCATTCGCTCCGCTTTCTGCAGCAGTTGGCGCGCGATAGCCACGAGAAATATTTAACTTGGCATAAAAAATATCAGTAATGTTATATGTTGCGCCAAAACTTCCTGCTAAGCCCGAAAAATTAGAATTGTACGCTGTAAAATCATGAATTGCATTTGGGTTATCAGTACCATTTGATAATCGTTTTCCCGTTGAATCTACCCAAAGGTCTTTTCCTTGCAACATACGTGCTTCATAACGTAACCCTCCACTAATGGCCAATTTATTAAATGTTTTTTTGGCAATCGCAAAACCTCCGATATCAAATAATGAATATTCAGGGATTACAAATGCAGTTCCAAGGTTTTGTGAATTTTGCTTCATTCCATTTACACCAACAGACATTTCAAAATGATTTTTTTCAGGGAAGATATAGCGCAAATCATAATTAAGTGTTCTTAAAAAGAAATAATTATTATAGGTATCTCCTTGAGTTAAATCATTTGCTTCTTGTCTTTGATTTTGTTGAAAGCCTAAACGCAAATTTAATCGTCCGCTTCCCATTGCAAAACTATTATCCAATACCGCTTTGTAGTGACGAATATGTTGATGGATTACAGGGAAATTATTATACTTCGTAAAGTCACTAGTAGGTGCAATTGCAATACTATCCGTTTGATTTGAACCTTGATAGTGTCTTGTAAATTTACCGGTAGCGCTATCACGAGCACCTTCAATAATTCCCATTTTTAAATCGAATGAAGAAAGTGTAAGATGAGAATAACCCCATTTTCTATTTATACCCAACAAAGCTTTTGCATTACTTTCTGAATAAGCCGAATTAGCTACATAACCATCATATTTATTTTGATAGTCATGCGCCATTTTATTTGTATAACGTACATCCCAAATAAAACCTTTTTGATTTCCGGCCAAATTAAATGATTCTGCAAACAAACCATTATTGCTTTGGTAATTCGATAAAATTTTTCCTTTGATCTGACCTTCCGGTAATGGTGGTGCAGCTAAGTAGTTTACAACGCCCGCCATTGCATCAGAACCATAACTTAAACTGGCAGGACCTTTTAAAATCTCAACTTTGTTGATTGAGTATTCATCAATTTCAATTCCAAATTCATCAAACCATTGTTGGCCTTCCTGACGAACACCATCATTTACAGTAACTACACGGTTATATCCTAAACCACGAATAATTGGTTTTGAAATATTTGGACCAAGTGTTATTTGCGAAACTCCTGGCGAAATAGCAATTGCATCAACCACATTTGTTGCACTATTTTGAAGCAGGTCTTTTTGCGTTACAATATTTATTGGAATAGGGTTGTTCTTTAATTCAGTTGCTGAAGAAACTCCGGTAACAACTACTTCAGATAATGATGTACCAGATTCTTCCAACACAAAATCAATGGTTGAAGTTTCTTTTACTGAAACTTCTTTTGTTTGTGAGGCATAGCCAATGTAACTTACTACCGCCAAAAATGTTCCGTTAGGAATATTTTTAATTGTATATTTTCCTTCGGCATCAGACACAGCGCCTAGTTTCAAATCCGGAATATAAACTGTAACTCCTGCAAGCGGTGAGCTACTTTTTTGATCTGATATTTTTCCTGATAACTCATTTTGAGCTTTCAAAGAGCCAATCAAGAATACTAATAATAGTATGAATAAATTTTTCATTTTTAAATAATTAAATAAAATATTAGAAAAGGACTTAATTAATTCTTGTAACAAGAAAGACTTGATTTAAATTTATTACAAGAAGAGAAGCGTTTAACTAAACTAGCTTAGGTGGGGTAGAAATTTTCTTGAAATCTAAATAGGAATAGAGATTTAAGTAAGTAAAACTTATTTGTATTATACTATGATAATTATACAAATTAATAGTTTCATGGGTTGAACAGTATTGAGAGAAAAGTTGAAATAACAAATGAGTACATTTATTAGTTGAGGAATTATTATCTGAATTATCAGATATTGTTTTCATTACTTCTCTTTCTTCTTTATCTGAAACTACTTTAAGAATGTACTGACCATTTTCTTTTTTATCAATATTTAAAAGATCATACAAAACACCGTCAGAAATGAATTCAGATTCATCCATCCACTGAATCGCTTTAAATTCCTGTTCGTTAAAATATAATAAAGTAGATTCAGAATCTATCGAGTGATCATTTATTTTTTGTTTCATTTCGGTTTTGATCTCACTTTTCATCCATAATAAAACTGGAGAAAAAGCAAAAACATACAACACAAAAATGCCGCATAAAAAGAAAGCGATTATATTCTTAATTTTCAGTAACGCAATTTAACAAAATAATTGCTTTAAAAACAAGTTATTTTTACTGATTATAATTTATAAAGCTAAAAAGTATATTTTTTGTGATAAAACCGTGACTTACCACATTTATCAAGGTTTCATAGCACATTCTCGGGTCATCATTTAACATAAATCTATTTACTTTAAATGATTTTTTAATAAATTATTTCCAGATGATCAGTGATGAATTTAAATGTTTTAACATGCGCTATAACAGCAAATTTTTATTTCGTTACATTTTTATTTCAAAATTATTTCTTCACCATTTTTTAAAATTTATTTCAAAATAAAGCGTATCTAATTTCTTTCGATTAGATTATGAGTGATACCAAAACAAATTTATTATGTCATCACAAAAAGAATCACCTCGCCAAAAAATGATTAGCATGATGTACCTCGTGCTTACAGCTTTATTAGCAATGAATGTTTCTGATCAGGTTCTAAAAGGTTTCATTACAGTTGATGAAAGCATTGATAAATCAAAACAGATCATTTCTAACAACAACCAACAAATTGAAAAAGCCTTTGGAGATTATGTAAAACAAGGGAATTTAGAAGCCAAACCTTATTATGAAAAATGTGTTGAATCAAAAAACAAAATTGAAAAAATGATTCATTATGTTGATAGTATGAAATACATTTTAATAAGTGAAACAGAAAAAACAAACAAACCCGATACTGTCCAGCTTCGCTTCATGAAAAAATTAGATGATTATGATACGCCCACTCAGCTATTCATTGGAAGTGATGAAGCTAACCCAAAAACATCTCGATACAGTGCTTACGATTTGAAACAAAAATTAAATAATTTAAGTTCTGAATTAAACCAGATGATTGCAGATTTAAAAAATAAAAAGCAATTAGATGATGTAGACAGTAAGAGCTTAATTGAAACAGCAAAAACTATTGTGCCTATTGATAGAAACATGACTGTTGATGGTATTCATATGAATTGGGAACTCGAAAACTTTTACAATATTCCAACTGCTGCAGTGATCACTAACTTTGATAAGTTGCAAACAGATTTAAAAAATGTTGAATCAGAATTATTCAGAGTATTGGCTGCCTCCTCAAGTAAATATTTATTCAAAGTAAATAAACTTCAGGCAAAAGTTTTAGCACCGAGTGCCTACATTTTAAGCGGAGAGCATTTTAAAGCGGACATTCTTTTATCTGCTTCAAGTAATGAATTATCGGCCGATCGCATGAAAGTATTGATTGGCGCAGAGTATGATAGTATTCACCATAAACTTTTAACAGCCGGGTCTCCTATTTCAATTTCTGATGGTATTGGAAAATACGAGGTAATTGGAGCAGGTCAAGGTTCGCAATCCTTTAAAGGTGTAATAGAATATAAAAACCCAAAAGGTGAAAATGATTATTATCCTTTTAATTATTCATACATGGTGGCTTCACCTTTTAGTGCAATTGGAGCCGACAATATGAATGTAATGTACGTTGGGGTTGATAACCCGGTAACCGCTTCAGCTGCCGGTTTTGCGCCTACCGATCTCGTAGTAAATATTTCTGGGTGCGGTGCAAAATTAAAGCAAACTACAGCAGGAAAATATATTATTAATGCTGCAACTACCGGAACGTGTTACTTAACGGTTTCTGCAAAAACACCTGAAGGATTAAAACAACAAGGCGCACCAAAAATATTTCGGGTTAAATCAATTCCTTCTCCAATTGCTAAAATCAATGGTAAACCAGTACTCTCAACTCTTGAAATGAAACTAAATGAATTGTCTGCTATTTCATCGATAGGAGCAGTTTGCTTAGGTTTCGAATTTCCGATTAATGCAGTCATTAAAGAAGCTACAATTACCGGCTATGACAGAAATGGTGTACTAACTTCAGAAACTATTTCAAATTCAATTTTGACTGACAAAGCAAAAGATATTATTCGACGAACCTCCATTGGAAAACGTGTTTTCATCGAAGGAATTAAAGTCAATATAAATGGACAAAATGTAACTGCTCCTGATGTTATTATAAAACGAAAAGGATAAAACAAAAAAAAGTCCTGCAAATAAATTGCAGGACTTTTATTTTTTATCAAAACTAGATCTATCTTAATAAAGTTACGTGACCAGTTTTAGTATGTTGTTTACTATCAATAGATGTAAAAGTAACTACGTATGTATAAACATCCTGTTTACTTTCTTCACCTTTAACAGTGCCATCCCATCCTTTTAATTGATCGTTTGACGTATATAACTTAGCTCCCCATCTGTCAAAAATTGACATTTCAAGTTTTGTTATACCTGTACCATAAACCAAGAATAAATCATTTAAACCATCGTAATTAGGTGTAAATGTATTTGGAATATAAATATTGTAATCCTTTGTAACTTCTATACAAACCTCATCAACCGCTTTACAACCTTGATTAGTTACAGCTTGAATTTGATAACATCCACTATTTTGCGGCATAATTTGTGAGTTAGGACAATCTTTACATAAAATTCCATCTCCAAATATCCACGTTAATGTACCTGTACCTTTAGCATCCAAATACATTGGATCATCAACATTATAAATCATATCAGGTCCTGCATTTACTGTTGGAGTTTCGTTCACCTGAACTAATACAGTTGCTGTAGCTCCGCAGAATCCGCCGTTAGAAACCTGAACAGTATAAACTGTTGTTTCTCTTGGATTAGCATATGGTTGAGCAGTTAAAGTATTATTTAATCCCATTGCAGGTGTCCATACATAACTATCGCTTCCGCCAGCAGTTAATTTAGTTGATTCACCTTGACAAATTGCTACGCTGCGACTAATAGATGGGCTAACAGTTTGAACAACATCAATCAATATTTCTTTTGTCATTTCACACGCAACAGTTCCAGAGTAATTAACACCCATAACCGTATAGTTTGTTGATACGCTAGGATTAACAACAGCTACATTAGCCGATATAATATTCATATTGATGTTAGGCGTCCATGTATAGCTATCTGCCCCAGAAGCCAATATACTGGTATTATTTCCTAAACAGATCTTTTGCAAATTAGTAGATAACTCTAATATCGGCAAATTCAAAACAGTAATAGGCACTTGAAGAGTTGCAGTACAAGGACCATTATTCCCTATTAATGAATATACCGTGGTTAATGTTGGCGAAATAGTATTAAAGTTAGAAAATTGATCAGGCACTGCACCAAAAGGCATCCATGTATAAGTAGTAGATCCATTTGCGTTGAGAGTTGTTTTTTCTCCTTTACATAATACAGTACGCTCCGCAACAACTGATAAATGTGGTAATGGAGTCACTTGCACTTGCCTAATTGTAGATGAAGTACAAGATGCTGCTGAACCAATAACCAAATAATCTGTTGTAACGATAGGCGAAGCAATTACAAAATTACCGTTACTAGCGTTTAACGAAGATGATGGTGACCAAGTATAATCAGTAGCACCGAAAGCAGTTAACCCAATTGATCCTCCTTCACAAATTGTTGGGGTTACAGGGGATACAACAATTACCGGATTTGCAACAACTGTAACAGTTGATGACTCTGACGAACTGTTACAACCTGCTACTGAACCAAAAACATTGTAAATTGTGTTTCCACTTGGATTTGCAATAACAGTTGCAGCAGTTGTAGAATTTAAATTATTACCTGGCGACCAGTTATAAGCATTTGCACCACTTGCAATAAGTTGAGCAGTTGTGCCGGAACACATACTATTAGATGTAACACTGATTGTTGGGTTCGGCACTGCTAAAGCATTATATGTACCTGTATTATAACATGAGCCGTCAAACCCTAAAACAGTACCCGATAATGCTGCAGACTGTAATATAGATGTAGCAATAATTGAAGTACCTGTTGTTTGATTAGCAGTCATACCCATAAAACCACCCCAAGTATAAGTTACGGCACCTGTTGCAGCAAACACTACTGTATTTGGTGAGCCATTAAACCCATTCATACATAATGTAGGACTACTTGGAGTTACATTTATAATAGGTAAACTTAATACTGTTACTGTAACCGCAGCAATATTTGTACATGTGGCTTGTGATCCTAAAACTGAATATGTCATGTTAACAGTAGGGTTAGCATTAACTATTGCGCCTGTAGTTGCACTTAAAGCAGTATTAGGTGTCCAAGAATATGTACTTGCCCCAGATGCTATTAATGCTATACTTTGTCCAATACATATTGTAGGTTGACCTGGGGTAATTACTACAGTTGGATTAGCAACCACATTAAGTGTAGAGTTTTGTGTTGCACTATTACATCCTTGATCAGATCCAATGATACTATAAACTGTTGTAATACTTGAACTAGCAATAACTGATGGTCCGGTATTAGTATTTAAAGTTGCACTAGGCGACCAAGTATATGTGCTTGCTCCACCTACTGATAAATTTATACTCACACCTTGACAAACACTTGATGTTGCAGGAGCAGGAACAATTGTTGGATTAGGAACAACCGTTACATTATAAACTGCACTTGTGCTACAGCCATAAGCTGCAGTTCCTGTTACTGAAAGTTGAGCAACAGTTTGAACTGCTGTAACAGGTGGATTCAATGTAAGTGACGATTGGGTTAAACTTGGTGATCCTATAAAACCAACAGGCATTGTCCAAATATAACTACTCGCACCACTAGCAGTAATAATTACTGTGTTTGGTGATCCGTTAAAGTTTTGAGAACATAATGTATTTGTTCCCACAATAGAAACAGTTGGAAGAGGAACTACCGAAACAACTGCAATTGCTGAGTTAACACAACCAAAACCACTTGTTTGAGTTATTGTATAGTTACCACTCATAGCAGGTGTTACATTAGTAATTGATGGATTTTGAAGCGCGGAAGCAAATGCAAGAGGACCAGCCCAGGTATAACTTGAAGCAGCACTCGACGTTAATGTTATGTTTCCATTTATACAAGCCGTCGGATTATTTACAGTTATAACAGGTAAAGGATTAACAACAACATTTGTTGTTGTAGAGTTTACACAACCATGCGCATCAACAACAACAACAGTATAGTTTCCGCCATTTATAACTGACGCGGTAGTTATTGAAGGGTTCTGAGCATTTGAAACATATGTGTTTGGTCCAGACCACGTATAAGTATTAAATGCGTTTACACTTAATTGGATATTTTGATTCACACAATAAGGGCCAGTATTTATCGCAGTTGGAGTAGGTAAAGAATAAACTGTAACCGAAGTTGTAGCCATAGCAGAGCATGTACCTATTGCAGCAACAATTGTGTAATTACCAGATGCAATCGTACTTGAATTAGCAATTATTGGATTTTGTGCATTTGAAGTAAATGCATTTGGACCAGTCCAAGAATAAGAAGTAGCTGCCGGTGAATTCAATTGAATATTTGCACCAGAACAATATGGTCCGGTATTACTTGCAGAAGTTGTTGGAGTGAGAACGCCAACGGTAACTGTGGTAACAGCAGTACAGCCTTGAGCAGTTGTTATTTTTAATGTATACGTACCCGCCATTAATAAAGATGAATTGGCAATACTTGGATTTTGTAAATTAGAACTAAATGCGTTTGGACCAGACCAAGTATAAGTAGAAGCTGCATTTGAAGTAAGATTAATTGATTGGCCTAAACACACAGGACTATTACTACCAGCCAAAGCATTAGGATTTGGGTAAACCGAAACAGTTGTTACTGCAGATTTTTTACAGCTTCCGGCACCAGTTGTGATCGTATATGGACCAGCAACGGCAGCACTTGCATTTGTTATTTGCGGATTCTGAACCGATGTTTGAGAATAAGAGTTTGGTCCTGTCCAAGTAAATGTTGTTGCTGTATAAATATTCGAATTCAATTGAATATTTGCACCAGGGCAATAAGGACCAGTATTACTAACAACCGGTGTAGTTAAAGTAATTACAGACACGTTTGTTGTATAAGTAACAGTTGGGCAGTTATTATTTAATTGTATCCAAAACACCATAGGGACAGCATCTGTTAAAGCTGCACTTGGGGTAACTGTATATTGAGCAACATTATAATTTCCATAACTATAATAGTATGGAGCAGGTATATAAGTATACCAATAATACCAAACTGGAACTATTGATGCAGGCCAAGTTGCAGTTAAAACTAATGGACTACCAACGCAAACCGGACCATTATTAGACACAGTAATTGTTGGACCCACAGGAGAAGTTACCAATACCGTTTTAGTGGTAATGCAACCAAAGTTATTGATTGTTAGAGTATAAATACCTGCGTTAGCTGGTTGAAAATTACCTACTTGAGCAGTAGGGCCAGGGGCAGAATATGCAGCAGGGCCTGTCCAGGTAAGTTGTCCGGGACCACCAATCGCATTTAGTGTAGCAGAACTTCCTATACATAATGGAGAAATAGCATTGACCGTTGCTGTAGGAAGTGAATTAATAACAACTACTGAGCTGGTTGAAGCAATACAACCTGCATTATTTATTGTATGAGTTACAGTGTAAGTTCCTGGAGATGCAAAAGTAACTGGTCCCGCAGGATCTGTAAATATAGTCGCAGGCGATATAGTATTTGACGCAAATGAATAAGTATGCGAGCCTGCGGATGTTACCGCGCTAAATGTAGGATTTTGGCCGATACATAAAGTAAAAGAAGGACTCGCTGTAAACGCAGGTGAAGGTCCATTAGGTGTTGTTATGACCATTGAATGTGTAGAAGGACAGTTCTGTGCATTTGTAACTGTTTGCCAAATCGTATAGGTTGTATTTGGAGCAAAGTTTACAACACTCGTACTGTTTGTTGTTGTGAAACTGACAGGAGCACCAGGCCCGGTAAATGAATAACTTTGTATAGCAGGTGCAGGACTACCTGTATTTGTAATTGTATATGTTGTACAGTTATTTGCGACGGAGAAATTAGCAGTAGGGAAACTACCAAACTGTAAACTTAAGGTTTTGGTAATAGGGGCACAACTTCCCGGAGGATTCATAATTAATGTATAGTTGCCCGGTACAGTTGTATAAATAGTTTGATTCGTTTGATTTGTTACCGTACTGCTAATTGGGCCAATCCACTGATAAGGCCCTAGTCCGGGAGGCGCTGTAATTGAAGCTGTTAAAACACCACAGGCAGCTATTGCAACTATTGGATTACCTGCAGGGAAATTGATACTATTAACATTCACGTTCATTGGTAAACATTGAGAATCAATATAAGCAGTTCCAAAATGACCGCCGTAAGGGCAATCACCTACTTCAATTTTTATAGTAACACATGAATTCAAATAAGGTGTAAGATCTAACGATTTGATAATCCAATTAGGAGTATAACTTACCCAAGTATTTGAATTAGTTTGCCAACCAGTTGCAACAACAGAAGCACAACTTGGTCCGGGAGGCTGAACATTGACTGCAGGACAAGTTAATACGTTATTAAAACAATCAATAACAGTAATTTTAATATATGGATTTTGACAACAAGCATGACCAGATAATAAAGACGCTCTGAAAGCTAATTGAAACAAACAGTTAGAAGCTGTAACAGGAAAAGTTTGCTGAATTGCAACCGCTTTACCTCCTGCTAAATCATCACTCATTTGCAACACGTTATTACCACCAAAAGGGGATGCAGTTATTGTTCCTAAATTTGTTTGTGCCGGTGGAGTCCAAGGAGTTTGACGAACCCAAGCATAAGTACAGCCAGAACTCGTACATATATTGTTATTTAAACAATTATCATAAGGATTTACTTGTGTATTACCATTAGTAACCTGCCATCCTGTTAAAGTATTATTTATTGCAGAAGCCGCCGTTGTTAAAAGAGTTGCGGGAGAAGCCTCAAAATCTTCATTAACGCAAGGAGCAGAATTAATATTTGCTGTTGGATTAATTATTGGTCTTGCGTTTGCCGCTGAATTATTATTATTACTGGTTGGATCTAAATTGTATTTTTGTTTAATAAATCTTCTTTTTTCCCAATAATTGTACATGTGATATTCTACACCAAAACATTTTCTGTTTAAAGCTTGCTGATTCGTAGCGTTTTGATCAAACCCTTGTATAGAATCCGAAGGGAAAATATACATATAATATGGTTTGTTAGCAAAATTAGAGTTTGCCGCAACACCTTGACTCTGGAATTGTAATT